>Ga0325410_1000132_pt1 | contig 73012 bp, 51 predicted proteins | sample PopdelMetagenome_16_FD_206182 | JGI IMG/M metagenome (GOLD analysis project Ga0325410, IMG submission 206182) | Populus deltoides microbial communities from Bellville, Georgia, United States - Xylem-PdIQD-R3 | ecosystem: Host-associated > Plants > Phyllosphere > Stem > Wood/Secondary xylem... | reverse complement strand
AAAGAGACATGTCTTTTTATTCCTGTATTTTTATCTTTTATATTTCAAGATAATAATCAAACACTATTTGAAAATCCACTGGTATATAGTATTTTAATCTTCTAAAAAAAACTAATCCTGTAACTAAATTTTGTAAAAATAGCATTGTTCCCAGTAATATCTAGATAGGGTAGAAAATTGCAAAATACTACTCTCAATTAATTCCTTTACAATGAAAAAGAAAAGTAGATAATTCTAAAATTGTACCAAAACGGAAAATATCAATTACAATCCAGAATAGATGCGCGTGGCGAGAACGCGCAACCAAAAACGGTAAAACAAATCTTGATAATAAAAGCTTTTATCTTTTTAATCTCTCACTCACCACCGTCCACAAATTCCATCACCGTCCAAATATATCCTTACATTTCATATTCTTTATCATCACAGTGAACTGTAGGCTTGATTATTTTATTTGGTTCCCCAGATTTTAATTTTTATTTACTTTGATCCTCTCGCTATTATCCCCTTATTCTATTTATCATCACAGAAGTGATTCTACGAAAGATCTTGAGGTAAAATCTCGCTTTATTTTTATTTTTATTTTTATGTTTCTGTACATATACTTTACATTTTTCTTAAAAAAAGCCCCTTTTATGGAATATTATTCTCAAATTCAATTTTGGAAATATCTCGTATATATAATGAGTGAATCCTAATAATAATTCTCACAGGTCACCAATAGTTAAAAATGGTTAGAATGTCATTTTGTGAAGACTTTAAATTATTATTATTATTATTATTATAAAACTTTAATTTTTTTATGTATTAATGTGAATCCCTTACTTTTCACCCTATATAATATGATATTCTCGTGATTGATTATCAACGGTACTTGATAGGTACTTTATAGAAGGAGCATATGAGTGCATGAAAAAAATAATCAAATGATTATAGAAAAAACAAAGTCAACAGTCAAAGGATGATATTAGAATAAAAAATAATATAACTCTCAAAGTAGAAGAACATTCAAAGTAGAGGGACCAAATAAAAATAGAATTTCTGGTTCGCTGTCATGTTTTTTTATGTTTTAAAAGCTTTCTCTATCCCTAAAATACTATATTCCAACTTAGCCAATCAACTCTCTTTTTTCATTGCCACTTTCTCTCTCAATTGACTCATTGCCAAGCTCTGCCATTATTATGGTTTATGGGTTTTTGTTAAGAGCTTTAAACTTTGAAACAAAAACCAGTTAAAGCTTCAATCTTTGAAGCAAATACTAGCACCCCACTTGGTAAATTGGTCCCTTTATTTCATTCTTTGCTTTGACAAGTTGTTTTGAAGAGAAAAAGAAAATGACTGTAGAGCAGGGAATTGGAGATAGCAATATAGACCAGTTTCCTATTGGTATGAGAGTTTTGGCTGTTGATGATGACCCAACTTGTCTTTTACTGCTGGAAACTCTGCTTCGTAGATGCCAGTATACTGGTTTGTCTCTCTTTTTTTATTGCTTCATTGAGTTGTTCATGTTTTTTGGACATGGGTTTTTGTTTTCATGTTTTGTTGTTAAGGCTTTGATGTTTTCGTTGTTTGTCAGATTTACGTTGTTAGTTGTGTAAAATATGAGTGGTTATAAGCCATTGACATGAATAATCTTTGTTCTTGGTTTTGATTCTCCTTGTTGATTGAGAAGTTTTATGTAATTGGTTTTTGTAAACATGATGTTTGTGTAAACTGTTGAGTTAAATTAAAGTATCTTGTCTTGTTTCTTGGTTTCTTGAGAAAAGAAGAAATCTATATTCTCTGCTTGCTTTGATCCGGTTTGTTACTTTTGGGAGATAGGCACTTAGATATGTATCCACTTTAACAAGATTTTGTAGGTTAAAGTTTACACTTTTGAATCTTTACTGTCTCTAATGACGTTCTGAGGTTTTGGCTACTGGTGTGTTATACTGATTGGAACTGTTGGATCTTCTAAATTGATTGCATTTGTACTCTTGGGTCATTAGTTCTTTGGAGTTAGATTTCTGTAGATTTGTTCAGAGTTTAAGCTTCCGAAATCTTATGATTTATTGGCATGGCACACTTCTGGATCTTTTCTAAATAAATCTAAATTTATTATTGATTTTATGAGTTTCGGTTGATTCTGAATATTTTAACCTGATAAATCTAGATTAATGATTGATTTTCTATGGTTTAACTGATCTATTTTTGTGGAATTTCACAATCTGGACTTATACAATATATGGGCTGTGGATTGTGCAGTTACTACGACGAGTCAAGCAATCACGGCATTGAGTATGTTGAGAGAAAACAAGAACAAGTTTGACCTGGTTATCAGTGATGTCCATATGCCAGACATGGACGGTTTTAAATTGCTTGAGCTCATGGGGCTTGAGATGGACCTACCTGTCATCAGTAAGACAAAAACACTACACATGGTCTTTTGCTCTCCGTGTTTCAGTTTTGATCTAAAGGAAAATGTGTTGCAGATTCTTTATGGACCCGTGGAGTTCCAAAAAACATTTTGAAAATGATCATTTTCATGCCATTTCCAGATTTCCAACAGCTTTGAAAATTTTACAGTTCACTCTATTAGTCTGATTAAAACTCATTTTGTTGGTTGATTCCAAAGCCGAAATTTAGGATATTGTTCTGTTCAGTTTAACAAGTTCGTTTAATTTACTGTTTCTTGCATAGCATGTTGTTGTAACATCTTTGCAGTATGTGGTTGTCCAATTGGGATTCGATTCTAATTGAATAACGTTGAACTGCAGTGTTGTCAGGGAACGGTGATCCAAAGCTTGTGATGAAGGGGATCACTCATGGAGCTTGTGATTATTTGCTCAAGCCTGTTCGAATTGAGGAGCTACAGAACATCTGGCAACATGTAATTAGGAGAAGGAAATGTGATAACAAAGACAGAAACAGTTCGGATAACCGAGACAAGCCTAATCAAGGAAGTAGTGAAGCAACACCTGACCAGAAGCTTAATAAAAAAAGGAAAGACCAGAATGAGGATGAGGATGAGGATCGTGATGAGAATGAACATGAAAATGAGGATCCAGCAACCCAAAAGAAGCCCCGGGTTGTATGGTCAGTGGAGCTGCATCGCAAGTTTGTGGCAGCTGTTAATCAATTGGGCATTGACAGTATGTTATTTAACTCATCATCATACTAGAGGTGTTTAAGATGTTTTTCTTGGGTATACGACCCTGGTTTTATATATTTATTTATTCATTTAGTGAGCGTGTGTGCATGCATGCGCCATTGTGCACATGCATATGCTTACTATTTTTCCTTGTTAATATTGGAGACAATATGTGGTTTTTGACCTTTCTCTAGTACTTGAACTTGTTTTCTCTCTACCTGTTATTTTAAGCAAAAGCAATCTCATTGGTTAATTAATTCATAGATCTTTTATATTCATAACAAACTCATTCATGAATGAAACCACCCTTTTGTTTTGGTATTTCTGTTCTACTTTTCATTCATTTTGTTTTTATGCAGAGGCTGTTCCAAAGAAGATTCTCGATTTGATGAATGTTGAAAAGCTTACAAGAGAAAATGTGGCAAGCCATCTCCAGGCATATATTCTATCCTCTCCTGGTTTAATTGAAATTGAATAATTATTTTCATCCGGGAAACTAACTACACTGTCCTGGATGCAGAAATATAGGCTTTACCTTAAAAGGATCAGCACCGTGGCAAACCAGCAAGCTAATATGGTGGCAGCTTTAGGTAGTTCAGATGCATCATATCTGCAAATGAATTCTATGAATGGAATGGGATTGCACAACTTGGCTGGATCTGGGCAGTTTCACAACACCCCTTTCAGATCTCTCCCTTCTAGTGGAATGCTTAGTAGGTTGAATTCTCCTGCTGTTCTGGGCATTCGTGGTCTTCCTTCTCCTGGAGTGATTCGATTGGGTCATGTACAGAGTGCACCGCACTCAGCTAATGGTTTAAGTCACTTCCAACCAGTTGGACACCCTGGAAATAATGGGAACATACTTCAGGGGATGCCAATGTCATTGGAACTTGATCAAATACAATCAAACAAGGGTGTCAACTATGTTAGGGAACTTCCTACTCATCTTGATGATACAGCCAGTTTCCCTGTATCCAGTGGTTCCACAGATATGAAAATAATTGCTGGGAGCTCAAACAGCCCTTTTGTTGGTGTTTCAGGCAAACCTTTGATGCTGGAAGGACATGGTCAAGGGCTCCAAGATGGCCAAAAATTTGGAAATCAATCTTCTCTTGCAGCAGGTTCCTTAGATCCAGGATATTCTTCCCATTTCCCGGATCATGGTAGATGTAATGACAACTGGTCCAATGCTGTTCAGTCAAATGGGGTCCAATCAAGTTCTTTTACCTTAAATGACTGTTTTAAGCAATCTACTCTGCATCCCAGTTCCATCAGAGACAGCATGTCAACAATGGCCTTGCAAAGTAGGAATAATCACTGTGATGTTTCTTCTATCTCTACTCTGCCCATTCATTTACAGGACTCTAAAGCAGATCTACAATGCCAAGTGGCTACAATGAGCAGTGATGCTGGACAAATAATAAATAATGGCCAGCTAGGGTGGGATGACCATAGACAGGATGATCCTTACCACGCAAATGGCATATCTAACTCAATAAACTCTGCAATTCCTGTTAATGGTAATGGGAGTCTCGTTGGCCGGAGTTTGGATCCAAATAACATGATTTTTCAGAGAACAAGAAGCTTCAGTTCAGCAGGACAGTCAAATTTTGTTGACACCTCACTGATGAAGCATAATGAGGTTGAAAGTTCAGCAATGGAAACATTAGTGAGGTCAAAGGATGGGTATTTGCTAGGTCAACAGAAGCAGCAGGACAGCTATGTTTCGAATAATTTTGGCTCCTTGGAGGATTTGGTGAGTGTAATGGTGAAACAGGCAAGTCCCCCATATCCCTGTCTATTCCTATGGAGATGCCTTTGTTTTTCCTGCCGTATATTGCATATAAAATTTGCATGATATTCTGAGCCTTAACCATCGAATAAGAGAATCTTCTAGGCAAACAAAGTTTTTATTTTCCTCTATTATCATTTGGCTCTCACTCAAGCAGCACTACCCTTATATCCATGTTTTTTTGTATGAACTTTCTAACTGTTTCTTCTGATTATCAAATATATGTTTCAACTGTAACATGGTTTAAAAATGGCGTGCCCAATAAGAACCTGCAAGTTGATGCCAGTTCTTGTTTTTGTTCTGAATGAGTTTCTTATCACATCATCTTTGAATCTGTTTGTTTATTATGTTTTTCATGCCCTATGAGGCCAAACATTCTTGGTTAGGAGAATAGGCTGGATGCTTGTCTGTTTCTCTGTGTACCGGATATATATTGTTGATTAGGAGAATAGTTTGGATGTTTGCTTGTAATGCTGCAAACAAATCCCCATTTCTTACCCCGAGAATTTTGAGCTGAAAATTCTAGCAGTTTTCATCCTTCACCACATTTAAGTCATTAGGATAAATATTTTGCTGTCTGGGATCTCCATGTCATTGTTTTCTTACTCAACGAATCATTTTCGATTTACATCCCTTATCAGCATTTTGCTGTGTTCACTATCTCTTCATCAACTCTAGCCCTGGCATTTAATAACAAGGATTCAATGATGCAGGAACAAGACAAGGTGAAGTTACCAGAAGGAGACTTTGGATGTGGTGGTTATTCTCTTAGGACATGCATATAAAGCAGATTTATGCTGCCAAAGCCCACAAGAGAAAAGGATCTGCGGAAGCATTACACTTTATGCAGATTGAGTTATTCCTAGTGTAATTGGTACTCCATTTATCTATGTATTCCACTTGTTTTCTTTAGAGAACTGTATGTTAATTGCAGTAGTTGTTTTGTTCTCATATTCAGTAGAGTAAATTGTTTTTCTTTTTGTCTAGTTGATTAAGCAAAGCATTGTAATCTAATAACAATTCCTAGAACTTCTTTGAATTGAACTAGGAAAATGCCTCGTTCCTGGGCCCTGAAGAACAAGTGTTTTCTGCACTATTGATGGCATTGAGATTATCACATGACCCCACACTGAAGAAAAGAACCACTATTCCAACCAAGAAAAGTGCCCCCGCTGTTATTATTGACTAGAAATGGTTCTTGATTGTCTCTTACCAAACAACAGTTCCACATATGTTACTTGTATGTATTTGAGAAAACTATGTTCAGAACACATCATTGTGTCATTACCATGATATTCAGTAATCATTTCCTCATAATCTTTTCAGATACCTCCTAGATCCCACCCCCACTCCAAACCAAAAAGAAAGCTACTAAAGATAGAAAGGTCAATGCTTCAGGTTTATTGCAGATTCATGAGAAGGTAATGAGAAAAGGCATCCAGGGCTTGTGGAAGCAGGCCAACCCTCACATCAATGCCTGCATAGCCATTTGGATTCTGCATCAAGTATGCAACCTGAGGGATTGGAGTAACCAATGGAGAAGCATAGGCTGCATCGCCATGTAGAAAATCAACCTTGTGGAATGGCATACTTGTCCAATCAGAAACTATAGTTTACTCCTTAAGGTAGAGTGCCTTGTGGCCCATCAAGTGCTTCCATATATGCAGTCACATAGTCACTGTTGACAGAGTTCTTAGCTTCTGTTATCTTCTCTATCATAGCTTCATGGCTTCCTTCCTCTAATTCTCCGGCTGTTAAAGCAACAGAAATTAGTACATAAGCATTGCCACTGTAACCTTTATCTTGTTCCTTATGTCCATGGCAAATTGCAAACACTCCATTCTTTCCTTCCTCACTCCTAAAGCCTTGGTCCTTACTAAATTATTTGATGTTGACAATAGTCAGTGCAACCCAGCACAAGGTTCACAAAACAACATAGAAAACACCAAATACAGGCCCAGCATTTGCTGTATAGCTTATGATCAGAAACATGGAATTTTCAAATTTCAAAGTAACCCAAGGACCCCCCTCTCTTTGCATGAGTCCATCTCCCCAAAGGAAACTATATCAGCTATCCTAAGGCCAACTATTTACGATAAATTTTTCTAGTTTTCCTAGCTGGTCATCTAGCTGAAAGTGTTGCTAATGATTTGGGGAGAAAAAATATAAAGAAATATATAGCTTGTAATTACATTAAGCAACAACTAACCTAATGCTTAATGAAAGAAACATTAAGAAGAAGACTTACTATATATATATATATAAAAGCTAATTGAAGCAACAAATAACTGACACAAAGAAATTAAAAAGAAAAATGTAATTATTGCATGACTTGATCCATGTGAACAATATCCGTGCTTAGGCCCTTTCGTTGTTAGTTGTCCCGATATTTGGTCATGTACAATACAACCATTATTAAAAAAGTGTACATCATAGTTATTGTCTATAAACTGACCTACAGAGGCTAAATTTATAGCGAGCTTAGGTAAGACAAAAACATCCTTTAAAAAAAAGATACATCACCAACAGCCACAATAAGAAGAGCACTACCATTAGCTATTTGAATATGTGAGGATCCACAATATTCTCGGATATTACTTAAGCCACACAGAGAGTTTGTTATATGATTGGAAGCACCTAAATCAAAGATCCAAGAAAGAGCTGAAGAATCAGTACTTTGAAGACCAAGTGTAGAGAAAGCACTCACAATCATTTCTTGCATCATCTCTCAGGTTAGTAGATTTGATGGAGGTTGTGAGATAGGTGAGCCAACAAGAGTATGTGAAACAAGGGAATCAACAGTAGTAACAACAGTTTGATAAGCTTTGTTAAAGCATGGAGGAGGACAAATAGGACACTTCTTAATGATGTGTCCTGACTGTTTGCAGAAGATATAAAATTTATAAGGACAATGAGGAGCAATATAGTTGTACTTTTTAAAACTATAACATTGTGTCTTGCTCATATCATGACTCTTCCCCTTGTTGTGAGCAACATAAGCAACTGAGATAGTGGTAGAGGCAATTCTTGAATGATCTGAGTATGGAGACACTGCTCTTCACGCAAGAGTTCTCCAAAGCAAGCGTCCAAGGATGGAACATGATCGCGATTGACTAGAGAGGCACGAACTGGTTAATATTCAGGTCGTAATTTCATTAGAAATTGGTCTCGTTGGCTGGTTTTATGGACTTGATGCACTACCAACACACCTTCTACAAAAATCTTGGTTGTAACAAGGTCAGAATAGTCATTCCACATAGTCAAAAATCTAGAATAGTAATCTTGAATACAAAGATCTTCGTGGGTATAGTTGGCAATAACCAACTCAAGCTGAAAACGCCTGGCATTGTTGTCTTGGTTATAGACTTGTGTGAGGCGATCCCACATGGCCTTTGCAGATCTATGAGAATGCAAAAAAAAAAAAATCAAATGTGGCTTCATAGAACTAAGAATCCATGACATAATTTGTGCATCTTTGGCAGCCTATGCTGTCTTAGCAACAACAGATCCCTCAGCAGCCGAGTCTCTTTTATCGTTACCATCTATATGGCCCATAACTCATTTCCCTTGAGAAAGATCTCCAATTGAAATGCCCAAGCAGCATAATTTTTTCCAGTATATCTGACACAAACATTATCTGACTTCTTCATAAAGCTATGACTGAGAAAACTAAGACTTAAGAATTCTATGAGAAAAGCTCTGATACCATAACAAAATGGTTTAACTTGCCTCCCATCTGAGACTAGTCTTTCATTATTAGGAAAAGTTGTCTTGTACACAGTAATTACAAAGAGCAATTCTAAGGAGCTATATATGATAAGCTAAATCTAGAGAGCTATATATTTAACATTTACAGCCTAGATTTCCTATTTATAAGGTAAATTTCCTATTTATATATAGTATTTACAACCTAGATATTAATGAGTACAAATAGTTGTATGCTTGATTTCAACCTTTTTATTGACAATCAAGTCACCTTGAACCAATCTCTCAAACTCATATGCTCTGGTATCTCTCATATTTTCAGATAAAAAATGCTTCAAAAACCTCTTAGAAAACTCCTTCCACTCCATCGATGGAGAATTAGTTGTCTTTTCACTTCTCTTGAACTTATACCAGTTCACAGTCACCCCACCTTTTAACTTAAAGGATGCTAAAGTCACTGTATGATAATTCGTGCATCTCGTGGCATCACACATATGCCACACTGCATCCAGAAATTATTGTGGATCCTCAGAGTTATCAACTCCCTTAAAGGTAGGAGGTGCCAGCTTAAAAAACTCTAACAAATGCACTTTCACTCCATGCATAGTATAGGAAGTCGAAGAGGCATTTTTATCCTTCTTTTTCATTCTCTCAGCTAAAAGATTAGCTAGGGTTTGCATGGTATGTCAAAAATCATATGTAAAGCACTGTCAGCATGAGACACCTTTTTGTTGGATTCCTCCTTATAATCTCGACCAACTTCCAAACTACTAGCTCCCTTAAACTTATCATCCTCCTGAATTTTCGTCTCCATAGGCTAAGGTGAAGAGGTTTTACCTCCCCTTTCTTCACCTCTCATTCCTAAGTTGAACAATAAGAATGTCCTCTTGATCATTACTGACACGGTCAATATTAACTACACGTCTTACCCTCAATATTTTCTTAAAAGAATGCATGTATGACAACACAATGATAAAAAAAAAAGTTCAAATAAGACATATTATACACAAGATTGAAGAATTTAAAAAGGAATGACAACAAGACAAGATGGTTCCTAAGCTCCATATATTACAGGGGTTTTAACAAAACCATATTACAGGGGTTTTAACAAAATTTGGCTCTGATACCACTCTTGTAACGACCCGAATCCCAGGTCCATGACCAGCAATGCAAGAGTGGTGTCGTAAGGACACCCTACCTATAACAAGTCTCAGAACATACATATCATAAAAAAATATATATATAAAGATTTTGCAGCATTTCAATAACTTTCAAAATATTATATTCTTCAAAACCAATAAAATCAAATAACACTTCAAAAATTCTCATCATCAGATAAAGAAAAAAAAACCCATAAGACATCATTGAAATCCAAACTTAATTAAAATAGTGTAGTGGTGGAGTGTCTAAGACATCGAATCAAAAACTAAAAGGAAAGTCTCGTGGAACAAGCAAGACATACCGACTAAAACTAAAGAAGTAGGAACACTTAACAAAGTTCACTTGCTAACAAAAAGTAAGATCTTAAAATAATATTAAAAATGAAACCCAAAGGTGACCAGATGACACTCAAAGGTGACCACTGTGGGAGGATTAGTCGTCACAGGCTGATGTCTCTCTCACCGGCTAGGTATACAAAATATTATGTGCACATAGATTAACTACTCTTTGTTAGCATTGTGTTACTGGTAAGTATATCGATATCAAGATGTAATCATATTTTAATGAAATTTAGTAGATACTCGTATATTAAAGATTATCTCACTCACTCGAAAAACAAAAAAAAAAGATAAAAAATGCAGAACTGGAGACTATTGAAGATAGTTAGGAGAAACGTCAGCAGAACCTATAACGGATACGGAAAACACTAAAAAACAACTCAAAACAAAGTAACATAAACGATTTAAAACTCTAAGCTTAGAGGCTAAAACATAATTATAAAGCCAAATCGAATCACCCGATTGATCCCGAAAATAACTCAAACTGATCGAACCTAATAAACCCGATAAAAATCTATTGTTGGGTCAAATGGTCGACCGAAATGTCCAACCAATCGACCTTCATAACAAGCCAATCTACAGCAACTTGTCAACCAGTTAGCCGGTTCAGCCAATCAGTCGATTAGTTGATTGGGATTTCTAGAATCTTGATATGTTAGTCCTCAAATCCACAAATCCCTAAAAATAAGCATTCTGTTATTCAAAAACTCATAATCCAGACAACGATTTTGAACAAGACTAACACTCTAAAACATCAATTAAATCTCTTAAATCATTTCATCACCAAATCAAAATAAAAACCCTAAACTCTTTTTCATCCTTTCACAAACAATGTCTTAATCGAAAATAACAGTTGAAAGAATCACTTATTTGTTTCTTCAACCCTTCTTAAACCAAAAACTTAAGCTAAAACTAAAATCCTTAGTATTTTGAGAGAAAGTTATGGTAAGGGAGAAAAAAAAAAGAGAGAAACAATTTTCCGGCAACTCTTTTCTTTAAATACCTAGGTTAGTTGGGTTGGATTTGAGATGAACTTTGGGCTTGGGTCTGATTAACCAAAAATATGGTCTTACACTTATCATGTCTTTGGTTCTTATTTACCACTTGTGCTAGTATTCATAGGTTAAACCATGTTTATATAATATGTTTTGTAGCTCTCCAAGAATCTTTTTAGGTGGTGTATCATTTTTTAGTGAAATGGCACCTTGTATAAAAATTGTTAGTCCTTAAATCAAAAGTAGTGAAATTAGCATTCTAAGCACAGTTATTAAACCCGATCTGGTTTAGCAAGGTAACTTAGAAAATTCACGATCCATAATCTTTCCAGTTCAAATTTCAATTTAAATCGAGAAAACATTAACTCGACCAAACTTAATTAACCTAAAGGTTGACTCATGACCCTACTAAACTTGTCTTAGTTAATATCAAGAATTTTTTTTAAAGAATGAAACAACGCTGTTTTGATAAAAAAAAAAATTAACACGAGTTGATCCATGACCTACAAGAGTAACCCAATAACTTAGTAACCCGGTTCTTTTCTAAGTCGTACCTCAGGCCGACAACTATAATTGAAATAGCTTTTAACTTGAAAGTAGGTGTTAGTACTTAATGCTGAAATTGCAAAAGTAGAAAAGACATTGGCATTTGATAAACCTTTCTATAATGTAATGATGCACCACTCCCACCTTATTCTGAGTCTCGCTCCTAGGAATGGCATTTCATAAACCTTTCCGGTTGTGTACTGGGAATAATTGTAGAGAATCGTTCGGTAACACTAGCACTTCTTCCTATGACCATCGCACGAAACTCTTTCATTCATCAAAGTTTAAGTTGATATCAGATGATCATCCCAAGAAACTCCGAACTTGTTCGCGTTTCGCTCCTGGCCAATGGCTTCCTTTCCGGTTATGTTCTGGGAATAATTGCACGAAATCATATGATAAACACTTCTTCCTATTTCTCAATGATATCAGACGATCATCCCACAAAACCCTTTCATTTCATACATGTTTAAGTTGATTATTTACTCTTTCTTTTGCTATACTGCTCTTGTCAAAGAAGACATTTGCGATCCTTCTTCCTAGCCTCTGTGAAAGAAGGTACTGCTTTAACAGTAAAGGTGATCTCCTTCAAAGATTGGAACTTGACTAGCTGGGAGAAATCTGATTCGAGTTACACTCCTTGCCTAGCTCCTTGAAGCAGAATGAAACCCAGCTATTAATTAATAAAAGGCGTTCCTAAGCCCCATGGATGAAAAAAACATTACCTTACATCACCTTGGAGTCAGTTGAAGCTGTGGGAAAGTAGTAGGCATAAGCAATGACAATGATATTAAATTTATCGAGCAGGCAGCTGAAATCTAGTGGAAATATAAGCTGCATTGTTAGCCAATGAAGTGCATTAAATCTCAAGCAATACCAAGATTTGCTAAATATTAAGAAATACTTGATGATTTTTGTAAAAGAACTGCACGATTTGAAAAGAGTACTTGAAGAGTACAGTTTAACTCTTACTTATTTTTGGCTAAAGCCTGTAAAACTAGTTTGTTAGCTAAAAAGAACATGAAAAGGTTACAGGTATTCCATTTGTATGTATCAATCTAAAACGATCACCCCCGAATTTGATTTCTCTGTGGTTTCATTTTCATTTGATACAGCATCAGTGTTGGTGTCAGTACCATTACTTGTATCGACCATTTGCACATCCTTTTCAGATGTCCCTGGTGAACACATAGGTTCTTTTGGAGGCGTAACTGGGTCTGCAGAATGTGGAGCTTCTTCATCCGAAGATGCAATTTCTTCCAATTTTGGCTCTGTCGTTGCCTCTTTCATTTCAACATCTTCCACAGCAGCAGCATTGTCGTTATTCTCCTTCTGTTGGTCAGATGGTGAATGAAGTTTAGCCTGATTGCTCTGTGATTCAGCTTGCACATGTTTGTTCGGTCCCAGAGTACCTTGTTCCGAAGTAGATTTTTGTTGTAGAGGAGAGAGAATTTGATTCATCTGTTCAAAAATCATCTCTAATGGCTGAAGGCCCTGTCTCAACTTGAGACTTGCAGGGTGGTTGGTTAAGGATATCTGAATTGTTTCATGAACATTTTGCTCCAACACCGTGCACATCTGCCAGGAGAATCAGAAAAGACAATGTGTTAATCCTCACATGGCTTTGGCTCAACCACTACCACTAGTGCGTGAATTGTGTCCAATTTCCATCTCAAGTGTTTCCTATCTGGTACATGATACAAATCCCATCCATTGAACATAACATGGAGAATCCAAATGAATTAGCAGAAGATTTACCTTGTTATAATGCTCAGCCAATGCCAATCTATCAGGATTGTCATCACAAGCAGCTGCTGAAATTTCTTCTGATCCTGCATAGAAAGATTATTGGTCATCCATGAAATTGTTGATAATTAATCAAACCGATGTCACCTATAATCTGATTCAAATGTTGATAATTAATCAGGATATGTTTATATACACTATCATTCAAATGTCTGCCACTCCATCCTGTAATAATAGTAAATTAATAATGAACTTCCCTTCAGAAATCTCTCAATTTCTTTTTCAGCAATCTCAAATTTGGTAATCTGAAGAGCAATAATTTATAAACAAACATGAACTTACCAATTGGTTCCATCTGAGGCAACTGGTCAATCATTTGAGCATTGATCTCTACGGAGCCTAAACTTGAGCTGTCAGCAGCCTTTGTTTCACCATCAGCCTCTTCACTTGTAATCTCATTTGGTTTTATATCACCACCCTGTGAGCATAAACAAGGGGGGTAAAGGAACTTGTGGGTCTAGAATCAATTCAAGTATCATATCAATACAAGCACCGAATACACACTTCTACTGTTCTATAAGCTCTTCCTCATGAACTGCTATAAAATAGAGAATATCTTGTGTTCTGTACCAAGAGTGCAAGGATATTGACTGGCTCTAGAAATATAAGGCTGTGTGGATTAAGCCACAGAATTTCCATATCTCAGTCAAAATCATTTAACAGAAAGAGCAAGCTGTCAACGGAAAAGAATGAGGAAGACTCATGTGTCATTAATACTGTTGCAACGTGTTGCACAATCAATTGACAAAATAACTGCCTAAATCTAATTGGTAACAGTGGATAAGGAATACCCAGCAATGGTCCTCCTTGAAACCAAACTCTCGCTGGAGTTAAGATGTTCTAGCTTATAACTTAGCTATTCTTTTTCCTAGTATATGAAATATTGAAGTTTAAATTAGATTTCCTAAAAAATTGATTGCATCCAAAATTTTAGTCCTTTGAATTTAAAGCTATCTGAAAATGCAAAAATAGTCATTGTACAGGAAACAAAGAAAATCAAAATCACTTACAAAGTAAATTTTCTGGTACTCCGCATTGAGTCCTCTCTCCAAAAGCAGCACTCTTTTCTTAATGAACTCTACCTGTCGTCTCTGCATATCTCTAAAATGAAATAATATAGATGAATCTTGATATAACAGTGCTGGGTTTGCAGCATCAGTTGTCCCCTGAGCAACATCAGCTGCTACATCATTTCCAGTAACATTTGCCTGTGCCTGGGTGCTAGGAGCTTCTGCATTAGCAATGTTAGAAGTAGAACCATTTTGTGCTTGAGCAACTCCTTGCCCAAGGACAGGTAGTCTTATACAAGGAAGATTCAACTCTTTACAGATTATCTCTTGAACCTTCAAGTCCTTGTCATCAACAATAGCTTGCCATCTTCCATACCCATGCCTAGAAAGTAGATGACGACCAAAAACAAAGATCTTCATAACTGACTAAATTAATAATGTATTCAGCATGCAAATCTAGTTCACATAATACAGAGAAAGCACTTGTTTTTCAGCCTAGTGAAGCATCTTTGCATCCATTTCCAAGGCCAAGTAGTACCCTGCCACATGAGGGGCTAGAACTCAGGTACGAGTCCCTGCTTCGGGTGGAATGGGGGCTTTTGGCACATTGTTTATAAATTAGGTATCTTTATTTTTATACACCTATCATGAGATGTTTGATGTGAAGCATATTGCAAGAGTGAAACATATTTCCATGAATACCTACAAAAGGACCAAATTACACCAGGTGTATAACCTAAGCTCTTTTGTGCCTCTTTTTATCAATAACTTTCTGCAAAAATCATATCCCTCACATCCACAACAGATTAATCTCCTTCCCATTCCAGATACGCACCAAATATTCATATTTTTTATAATTTAGTAGCTTTGATGGAGGTATTTGAACATTTAACTTTCAACCTCCTCTTTATGTAAGAGAGGCATGGCTACAAATTAGGCTGCACCTCAGGCCCCCTAGATCCCATGCATCACTCTCCCCAAGGTAAAGTCTATTGGAGTTTAGGTTTGCCGATACTATGCAGTGCTTTGATTTTATTATTCTTTCCTATACTATCCAACTATATCTCCATAAGAAGCAATATATCAAATATTTTAATTCTGATCTAAATAGGTACAAGGAAACTAGGATGAGAGTGAAAGTCCTAGAATGGGTCAGACAATGTTCAGCATATTCATCAAATCTTTAATTTGTACAAAAAATTTAAGTCCTGGTGCGTGCACATTCACATAAGATAGGAGATAGAGAACTTAAGAGACAAGCAAACTCAACCCAAATTAACAAAGCCTCAGGACAAAACTAGTTGGGTCTATCTATTTAGAGGCAAACAAAGGCAGAAATGCAAAAAAAGTGATCATGTATAAATATTTCAACAGATAAAAGTGATGTAAAAGACAGTAATGAGAAGGCATACTTCAATACTGCATGAAGTAACAATGAATCGTGCTCTTGTTTCCAAAATTTTCCACTCTTCAGGCCTGGGTAGCGCAGTATAATGTCATCTGTGAAAAGGGCGCTACCTGGGTTCTCTGATGCAAACCTCGCCTATCATTTCCAAAAACACATCAAAATATATCATTTGACTAATGGGAGAAAAAATGGTGGGGTATAATGCCCATTCTTCTTATCTTAGCAAATGCACAAGGAAAGCACTCATGTCATACTTTTTCAGCTTTAAGCACCTTCAAAAAGGCAGGCCCAAAAGAGGGGAGAAAGAGAGACCAGGTGCGAAGAATTTAAAGTAAAATTAAAGAAACATGAATTTCAACTTGCAGACTCACCTTATCCCTTATCAAAAGCAGGACAGCAATCCTAACAAGTACGTCTTGTATTCTAAGACCCTCTTTAGGAACACCGTCTACAATCAAGATCATAGATAGTGAACAAAGCAAACATAGCACATTAACAGCGCAAAAAAAATCAAATTAAAAGCTACCATGTGAAGATTAATCACCTGAAAAATTTGGTGAGTCAGTTAGATCTTCCGCTATGTGAGTCAAGAATAATCGCCCATAACTGAAAATAGGAGATGGAAATACCATTTATGAAAACAACAATAAACTAGTGTATAAAGTATTAAAGTTGGGTCCCGAAAAAAAATACAATAGTTAGCTCTCTTTAAGCAATGACCAGGGTAGCTTGCAAATGATATGTAGGGAACAAAAATAGTGGATTGACAAGATAGGAGATCTAAAATGTATATAGTAACTGCATACTCTGTGAAATGAGGTTCCTAGATATGCAAGAAATTAAGGAAAATATATACTTCAATAGCTTCCAAACAAAATCAAATCTTGTTGCCTTGAAACTAAACAGTGTATCTTCTAGCAACTATGAGTGCATGCATACAAATGTCATCCAATCCAAACCAAAAAAATAAAATTCAATAAGAATGCAAGATGTGAGTCATATGACAAAGATGATGCTGTTATTACAGGTTTTGAACGTTAAGTTGCTATAAATCCCTAGCACGTATTTAACCAATAAAAGGTAAAGCTAATGTTCAATACTTTTCTACTTCTTCATATGTCTTCTGTTTCAAACGAGAGGCAAACTCCTTCCAGTCATAGTCCCCAACCCCAAACCTGCAATATAAAATTTATGTGAATGCTGGTGCAGAAACATTTTAAAATTTTCATTAACCACAGGAATATTGTTCTTATTTTCTCAATGTAAGATCTAACCTCATCAAGATTTGTACAAAGGCAGCCCTCTGATTTTGTTTAAAACCCAATACTCTGAATGATCTTCCTTCACCTTCCATCAGAGGAATTGGTTCTGTATTATCCACTGCAAACCAAAATCAGTATATCATCAATTTCTGTCACCAATTCATCAGAAACAAACTAGGAAGGGAAAAAAAATACCACCTCGAGCTTTCTTCTTATAAGGCCTTCTTACTGTCTGAATTCCTGATGATGTTGTTTCACCATCAGTCAACTCAGCTTCATAATTGTCATCCTCACCATCAGAGCTTACATCTTCTAGACCAGCAAGGTCATCATCTTCAACAGACACCATCTGAATCAGATGAAAATAAACCAGTTAATCTCATTTCCAAAGTCTAAAAAATAAAAGTGCTCTGTACAATTCAAAGAAGCCAAAATATATGAGCTAGTTAGCATGTTTAAGCCTAAAAACACTTCTTTTTCAGAATTAACTATTGTGAAACTTAATTGTTGTGCTTGGAGGGCTGAATTTGTCAAAACATTTAAATCTACACCCTAATATCATTCGAAATCTGACCCAAAAGAATCAGATATTTTCGCATGATGGGTCCCACACCACGCCACAGTTACATATTGCTTCAAACAGAGTTTTGTTTTGCAAGTTTACAATTATTCCCTTTACTGCTAATGGGGAAAAATGACAAAGAAAGGCACAAAAGGAAATTTTGAACTCCCACTTTTAGTAGATTTGAATTTAATTTTTGACCAAACTGGTTCCATACTGGCTGCAAGTGAAAAATAGCATACAATCTCATACCAAGTAAATTTAAATTCTTGATGATAACAAGCAAATGTGTTTTACCAAATATGATAGAAAGAGAGCAAAACAATACCTGCTTACGGCTTCTCTTTCCTTTGCCCAAGGCATTAAACTCCTCAACTTTGTGCACTTCATAACTATCTTTTAGCAACTCTTCCCAATAGTTTGTTTTTTCAATTCTTTCAGAATTGTTTATGGTGGATCTCGTTTCCATGGCTGCCTTTTGAGCTTCCTCCTCTGCAGCAGCCTCTGCTTCGTCAATATACTCAAAATTTGCAACCTAAAGCACACAAAATGGTATTTTCCAATCAGAAGCGATTCAGATGATTGTAATTCAGAAATCAGACAGCACAGAACACGGGAATATAGAACCAATTCAGTTCTATGAAAGAGTTGCAGTAACAATTAAAGATACAATCTTCAATACAGTATTTTGCATTAGAAACCATTTCAAACATGGCTGAATACTCAAACTATAAGCAATGCATGACACAAGCCCTGTATCTGGGATTCACTGTACTCCTCATCAAGAGTTCAGCCATTCATTGACTTGAGGGTGCATTTAAAATGATGGGTCACTTTGCATTGTCATAATCAGTTAGAGAGAGAATCTAGGAAAGAAAAGATCTGCCAAAAGGATCTAATTCTCTTGCAGTCCGACTGCATCAAAAGACCCTTGCCCTTGATGATCTACCAAAATTTGTTAAATGAAACTAGATCATTCACACTGTTCCCCTTGCCTAATATCCATGTATATAAGGAACAACGTTATCAAAAACTGCAGCCATACAAGAGATTTCTCAATATGGTTTGAACCTCACTCCCAAAGGAACACCAAACTTCCTAAAAAGTCTTAGGACAAAATTCTTAAGTGATGCAAATGCAGATTTAAAATGAAAACTCAATTAATATGAACTCCACTAACCCCAACAACTAATTAACATTTCAGCCACAGTAAGATAAAATTCCAGACACACACACAGGGAGACGGAGATGGAGGGAAGGAGACGGAGACAGTGAATTTATGTCTGCCTTTTCTTCATGTATATTGAAAGTAACAGGTTATAAAAGTTTCAAGAAGGTTTAGATTTGATTTTTAATGACTACAATTCCAATTATTCTTAGAATTTGGCAAGTTTTTATCAGAACGAGTGCATATAGAGTAATAATACGCCTATGATAAGTATCACGGATATAGCCAGAAGAGAGTATCTGCAGAGAGGGAAAACATAAATGATGACCATGATTTTAATCTTAATTGCCATGTGGTCTTTAAAAGCATATAAGCTTTCTTTGTTCTTTCTTAATCTTGGTAAAGAGGCATCCCAGGCTCTTTGAGCATTCAATGAGACCCAGAAACATGTAACTGAAAGGTGGGAAAACCAGAAAAATTCCTCAGGGCTGACCACCACAGGGGTTGTGGTGAATTCAACTCTATAGCAAACATAATATTTTTCTCAGAACAAGTAGATGATATAAATATAAGTTGGTTTGTGTGACAAGTAACAGTACAAAAACCTAAAGTGACCATCATAAATAAATGTGAGGCAAGGACATAAAGAGTCCAATAATCATGGTAGGATAACTAGAAAGGATGACTAGGAAAATGTCAAAAAGGCATCTAGGGAAGCTATGTGAACCAGATGTATATTCAGACTGCTATAAAGGCAATGTAACATGGTTAGAGGAAGTGGATGCTAAACCAATCTTTAAAAACGTCTGCCTAAGATAGCTAAGATTAATGAAAAACAATGTGAAATGTGGTGAGGAAGATAAAACATGCGTTGCATAATTACTTCCCCTTCCATTATTCTTCCAGCACATGCACTAGGCTAGTCCACAGCTTGTCTTCTAACAGGAAAACATAGTTTTCTTCTTTTAATGCATCAATCGGAAGAGTGAGTTAATATATGTGTGGAATAAAACTGTCTACACAGGAAAGGAAAAACAATTGCAAAATAGAGCAAGCCTATTCTATGCCTGCTACAGAGCAAGATCATGTCTTCACAGAAAATCACCACAAACACACCTCAACAAATAACAGACAAAAGCATCGTAGTTAAAAAAAAAAAAACACCTTAAACGCCTTCAAAAATCCATCCTCCTCTTCATCATCCAATGATGTTTCTTCATCTCCAACTTGTTCACGGTCAAGTAATCTATTCAAGAAACAATGCAAACTACTACTTTTAGCAAACGTTTAAATTTGTAAAACACTAAGATACAAGCTGTCAATGTGTTTACCGATCAATAGCAGCATCATCATAATGAATTTGACGTGATTTCCCTGCTTCATCATTCTCATCAGCAAAAAGCTCCTTTGAACCATATCTTATGATGTCATCTAACTCTTCCTAAAACAATATCATAATCTTTTCAGTGATTTCCTCAAATTTTAAACCCACACATTTTTCATTAGGTATTTTTTTTCCCATGATAAGAACACATATTGCAGTAACTTTTGTGTTGTAACTGCCCAAGAAATATACCTACATAAAGAATGTTCCGTGCATCAGTGCACCATAAACACAACAGCCAGCATTTTCTAAAAAACTGCCCAATATTGCCAAGAAAAAGGAATATAGTCTACTGATGAGTATGTGGTGCTCTCAGTATAAGTTCTGCATGGTTCATATCTTTTTAGTTTTTGCCCCTAAACCATACTACAATATTAGCTATAATTAAATTGTGCCATCTCTGATCTGCAACTCGAATCATAATTTTCATTTAATTTAGCCCACACAAGCAACATAAGTTTCTATTATTACATACAAAACCAAAAGTCTTAACCAATGAAAAAAGATTCTTACCTGATTAATATTCTGTGCCTTCAGCCTCCCAACAACAAGGTGCTCTAAAACCATTTTCTTCTTAGTCAGTTGCATCATCCGTTCCTCAATAGTTCCTCGGGTTATGAGCCTATAAATCAATACCTGCAACACCAAAACAACACTTCAGTGTAAACAAATAACAAACAAGCAACCAAACAACAGCAGCAGCAACAATAGTTATCTATGACATCTTGAGCATAAATTTTAACCTTGTTGGTTTGCCCAAGTCGATGGGCTCTAGCCATTGCTTGAAGATCAGCATGGGGATTCCAGTCACTAAAAAGCCAAGAATAATATGTTCAGTGAATTGAAAGTCAAAGAAAAGGAACCAGAAAATCATTACAAACCCACAGGACAAATTGCAAATTTAGAACTTTTTGAGTTTCAAAATCCAGAGCACCCGAAAAGCATTTTGATCTTTTGAAAACATAGCCATTAGAGATGTCAGCAAATTGAAATAAGCATAGTGATAGTGCCAAATCTTGTCTCGGTCGGGTTACAAAAATTCAGAAAACACCAGATTCCAATCACCATAAATTTTATTACCATCATAACATCCTTAAACATGTAACTACTACTCTACCAACATTTCCACATCACCTGCTTTCTCATTATCACTTAAAAAAGGAATACCAAAAATGAAAATAAAAATATTCAAATGAAAACAATCAACCTATCATATATAATAACAGTATCAGCAGTTGCAAGGTTTATTCCCAGTCCTCCAGCTCTAGTTGAGAGAAGAAAGCAAAATCTTGATGAATTTTTGGCATTAAATCGATCTATGCGCACTTGTCTCTCAGCTCCACCAACCTTTCCATCTATCCGTTCATACATCCATTTCTGACCACAGAAACAAAATGAATCATAAAAGACTGAAACAAATAATGCATATATCTCAACAACCTATCACTGCAGCAGACAAATACAGATTAAGAGTGTGACAAAATAAGAACATGCTGATACCTTATGAGTGCAGTAATCTTCCAGCAAGTCCAGCATGTGCTGAAATTGTGAGTAAATGAGAACTCTATGCCCTTGTTCTTTAAGTCTCACCATCAGTTTGTCCAACAGTTGCAATTTCCCAGAAGTTTCAAGGAGCTGCCTGCCACATAGTTAATAAAACGAGAACAAAGGGAGCACAAAAAAGATCAGCAAATAAAATAGAGTGCTTATAACCACTGAAAAGTATCTTTATACACACTGAAACAACAGGGTACATAATTAAATTTCAAATAGGCAGCCAAAAATGAAATGAAACTTCAGATGAAGCCATCCGCTGCCTCTCAAGCAAATTACACTGGCAGAACAGGCAAGGAAGATAAAGATTCTTTATCTTTATAAAGAAGAAAAAGAATGTCCAATCATAATGTAAAGGCACCACATGCATAACTGGAAATGTATCTGTGTAAATGCACATGTGAATGCACTTGCACAAACACACAAGTACGAATACATAGAATTAAACTACATACCTGAAAGATTCATTGGTATCTTCAATATCCGGCTCCACTCCTTCTAGCATATAAGGATGACAACAGAGTTTGCGCAATTCCATAACCACATTGATAAGAGAAATCTGGTCAAGAAAGATCCAAGAACAGTAATATGTTAGGTTGAAATACATTAAAATAGCTTCATTTCACTACATTAATAAACTGCACCTGTGCACCACCACGTCGAGTTAGTATTTGATAGTTGCGAGTCAGAATGGCCTTGTAATATTCTTTCTGCTTGCTACTTAGTTCAATACGTAGAATGAGTTCCTTCTTAGGAGGTAGCTCTTTCATGACATCCTTTTTCACCCCTATAGGAGCATCACAAATTTGCACCCACATTCTCATCAATGCAAAAAAGATTTACAGAAAAGGAGATGAAAAACATCCTTTTGCTTCAGCAGGCCACAAAACAGAGAGAGCCCTTAAAATTGCATATTTAACAATTAAAAAAAAAAACTACCAGAGCAAATGCAATAGATAGGGCACACCCACTTCATGGAAAACAACTTTTGTCTCCCAAAACAAAGCTAAAGCCTTCTTCAAGTCATAATATACAATCAGAAAAGTTTTTTTGTAAGAGCATGCATTTATTCTTTTCACATTTGTGTTTCTTTTCTTGCGGAAGGAAACAAAGTGAAACCACAGGTGTTTCAAAATATAGGACAATACAAATCAAAGAAATAAATGTAAGTGTACAAACAAAATAGCAAATCAACAACCCAGCTCCCCGAAAGAAAGTGGAAAAATATACCACTTCAATTACCTGTAGTTTCTCAAAGGAGGAAAACAAAAACCAGGTAATGCTAATGTGCTGACAAGTGAAAAAAAAATGAGAAAAGACTACAGGGGGGCATATTTTTCAGATGGTTTTCTGTGTTATACATAACAATTCATATATTAGTTCAAGATAGGAAACTACAAAAAAATTAAAAAAACTGGTTGAGAAAGTACGACCCTAAGAGAAATCAAATGCTAAAACAGAAAAGGCATCCACCAAATAGTCAGATAACACTTCATTTGGCAGGATTTGGCACCTTCATGTTCAAAAAGAAGACAGAAAAGGTTCAGAGTTACAAAAAAGAAACACTTTTGATCGACACACCTAACATAAAATCATGGATACCAATAGCCCTGGAAATCCAACTAATCAAATGAGGTGCAAGTATATCACATAGAAAAGTTTTGAGATTTTACTTCTGAGGAGATGGGGAGCCAACATTTTATGAAGTCTCAAAATCTGCTCCTCTTGATTTATATCCTTAAACTCCTCTTGGAATTCCTCTAAACTTGCAAACTGCAAAGATTTGGACCAATAAGAGGAAAAGGCTTTTCAATTTACCAATGGGCTCTTATAACCTATCATGATCTAACAAAAATCTTATGCAGAGTAGCACACATACTAACCTTCCCAGCATCAAGGAAATGCATGAGCATGAAAAGTTCATCCAGATTGTTCTGAGCAGGTGTCAAATGAGTGCTAGTAAGTTAGACAATTCAACAAAAACATATGTAAACAGTATAATTAAGCGGTAGAATATACCAAAAGGAAAAGGCATGAAAAGAAGGCTAATGGGCCATTCATATGATGATGGGAGGGCACTGCACATTAGTTTCTATCCAGATTTGCAAGACAAATATTTGCTTCTAAGCCTATGGCATGCATAAAGAACTCGCAAAACTAAAGCATTATAGATAAGATTATATAATAGATAGGAGCGCCTATAATCCATAAGAAAGAAAGTGAAACATGCATCCATACTGTGTTGCAAAAGTGCTGGTTTTGTTGATTAGACAGACCAAATCTGCCCATCTGCAGTTTTCAAATTCAGTAAGCTAACTTTGCAACATGATTAAAATCACCAACAGATACTCCCTTAAATGCTCCAGAGGCAGAACATCAAAACAAATGATGGGATGCAAGTTAAACAAAAGAACACTTGACAAGCCTTTCAGTTATTGGCACAATTAGTGATTTCATACCCAGTGGTTTCGCTTAAGAAATACAAATCCAGACTGGAATCAAGAGAAGCATAAAGGCTTTTACATTATATAATAGGTTTAAGAACATGGGCATACAATAAAGCATTTTTACTTTTCAATTTTATTCTGATATTGGTACTTATATATGCAAACATTATTCCCCAGCAAAAAGCAATAATCTTAAGTCCATGAGATTCAATAGCATCATTAGACGACAAACCTGAAGAGGGGTTCCAGTCAAAAGCACACGATGGTTACTGCAGTACTGCTTCAGCGAGAGAAACAATTTAGAGTCCTTGTTTTTTAGACGATGACCTTCATCAACAATCTATATGTAGATGTCAGTGTTAAGTAGCAATAACATGAGGGGACTAGCACAGCACTCATTGAGCCATAGAATGTTACCATGCATTCCCACTTTATTGGTTTCAGCGATGTTGAGTCCAAGTTAATCATCTCATAAGACGTTAGAAGCACATCAAATTTTATTCTATCTTGCTTGCTTTCAGTAACAACTTGACCAGATTTCTTTTTCTTGATCTTCTTGTGATTTTTGGGATAGTAAAACTCATATTCCCTTATGACAGCACGAGCTTGTGCGGAGCCAACATACATAACCTGTACAAGAGAAACTTCCACTCAGTGTTTTCTTACCAATGAGTAAGATAACTGAAGAGTTCCATGTACATACAACATTCATTTGAGGTGCCCATGTTGCAAATTCACGTTCCCAGTTTCGCAATGTTGAAAGTGGAGCTACTACGAGATACGGAGAGATGCCCTCTTCGCGAAGAGATGCTAAAAATGCAATACTCTGTATAGTTTTCCCTGTAATCAAACAAAAGAGGAGGGGATGTGAATACATTGGCAAAAACAATGACAAGCTATCAGTGCAAAGACAACAACACAAAAAAATAAAGCAAGACTCACCAAGGCCCATCTCATCAGCAAGTATTACATGTGTTTGTTTGGACCAAGAAAAACGTAAGAAGTTCAGCCCTTCTAACTGATAAGGATGCAATGAGCCTTCAATTACAGAAAAAAAGAGCACTCGGGAATTAACAAAAATTCAACCAAGTAAATCTTAATAAACAAGTATGCTAGGTTTCAAGAAGGAAGAAAGACATGAACGATGTACCTCCAGAAAGAAATTCAGGACTGTGATCACACTGTTGAAATTCTTTTGATTTCTTCTTTGAATCAGTAGCATCTTGAAGGCTGCTCTTTTGCTTCGGTTTGTGAGACCTAGATTGAATTTTATTAAATTTTTCTATTTCAGGCTGAAATGCAGATACATCTGATTCAAATTCCCAATAACATTCATCGTAAGGGAGTTCCTTGTACTTCACAAGATATTCCTTCTCATCCTCATCTCCCCTGAAGCATGCAACAATGTCACATTCAAGAATCTTGTGACAGAATCAAACAATTTCAAAAGAAAAGAAAAGCTGAAATAGCATATCTAAACAGCCAAATCACACCAGTGTTATCAAGAAATGCAGCAAGTAATAACAGGTGACTATATTATAAATGGTAAATTTCCACTCTGATACTTTTATGCTTTTATCTTTAATTAGTGATTTTAAAGTTCAAGACACAAGATGTACATGAGAAAAGCACCACCTCAAGCCAAGGGGGCATCCTAAAAAATGCATTAAGATATAGTAAAGAGGTTCCAAAATAGAATGATGAGGGCAACAGGGAAAATCACATGGCTATGCAAAGATTAGCATCCCTTCAAGCATCAAATTATTCTGCTGAACTGCCTTACATCCAAGGATGGATCCAAGCCCCCCTCATTGAGATTATAACAATCTGTTTATTTTCTTTGAAAAGAGCATTTTTTATTTTTATTCCTAAATTAAAATTTGTTTCTTTTTTCCTCAAAACATTTTTCTCAACATACTCAACCTTTCATGTATGAACAGTTTCCCTCCACTACCTTAAAAAATGAACACATTTGATCCCTGAAAAGAGAAATTGTCTTTGCCCCTCAAAGCCATCAATCCTGTATAGGTCCCTAATTATGTCTAATCTTTAGATATGAAATTGTCAATGCTTGAAGAATAGGGATTATTATCTCCAACAACAAAAGTTCTGCTAAGAAACATGCATGTAAATTATTGTATTAGCAGATTAATTGCATGCTTCCATGTTCTCAAATATAATTAAAAGATAGAAGCTCGCATACTTTTAACTTAACAGAAGTGAACTCCACACCATTGATTTTGATTTTCAACACAAAAAAAAATTCCCCACTTCAACGTTTGTTTTTAAATCTTTACAAACAATCAAACATAAGAATGAGAAAAGGCAGTGTAAAACCAAAACTACATTTTCTTTGTGCGTGTGTGTTGTGTGTTTGTTTCATTAAAGTTTCAGATGAGTCAACCTGCAAGCAAGAATCCGATCAACAGTTGTCCATTCAGGTCGGATAGCAACAAATTCATCCTCGGAGTTGTTGTTCGATGCCATCTGACGATTGAAGTTGTTTACTTTAGTCTTCAGACGGGGATTTGACTTGAAAGCTTTTAAAAACTCTTTCTCAGGTACCCTGTGAGGAGTCGTGCAGGAGAAGATAACCAAAAGGAAAAGAAAAACAGCAAAGAAGTGAGCAAAAAATGCTGAATAGACAGGAAAAGGACAGCATTGACAAGAAAAAAATCCAAGAGAAGATCATGCCAGGTCAAGCCTGGTCATGCTGTAGCAACAGCACAAAGGAGAACTTGAAAGCATTATAAAAGGATTGCAGAGTTAACATGTTATTTTACATGCAATTGTTCTTCATGAGAAAGTTGGTAATCATATAAACAAAATTACCAAGTGCAATGTAGATAAGATAAGCCTTTCCACTTCACAAGATACTGTTTTACAAAAATTTGCTTTGAGCCCAGTTTAGAGGCATCGCTATCATCAGCAACAGTAGGGCGCATTTCACAGTCCAATAACTTATCGATATCATTCAGAGGGCTAACCTGCAGATGAAAGAATAGTAATTGTCAGTTATGAAAAGAATAATGTTGATGTAATAAACAAGAGTAACCAAGAGTGTCATGGAATCATACACATTCAGGGCACCTCCAATTGCTAGGAAAAGGAGCTTTTAGTGGTGGAAGCAGGCACTTGGAATGGTAAGCATATGTGCAGGTTTCACAATTCAGAAGATTCTCACTTTCTCCACAAGCTTGACAGGAATCCTCCTTCTGAATGAGAGGGAAGAAAGAAAGAGGAACTATTAAAGAAACATGAAGTTTGTAAAATTTTTAAGGCTAAGAAAGACAATCATGGGAGGACAACCAAAGCACAGCATCTACATTCACTGGAAACAAGTGTGGGAGCATGGATATGAGAGATCTTTCAAATCAAATAGATAATCTGCCTCATGTTCAAAGCATGATTCTCCTCAGTTGTTTTGAAGCCCAAAGCCCTAAGCAACTAAACCCCCAAATCATAATTTTGTCTCTCTCTTTTGAATTGCATTACATTGCATTTCCACACAAAAAATCATTAGTTTTTAAATCAATTTTAAGAAATACGCATTAATTTTCTCGGTTGCAGTCAAATATTTTCCTGTTCCATCACCTTCATCTTTAAGTTCAAGGTTTAACATGACAATTAATGAAGGCTTATTCAGTTAATCAACAAACTCCAATGAAATCGAGAAAAAAGAACACCAAATTCATGATGATATAACGGTATCCTGGAATCAATAAAGATTGCCCACAAAAAGATCCAAACAAGCTTATCATTTCCTACACCACCCCAAACCAGAAAAAAGAAAGGAGCAAAATGCTGATGAAAGTATGAAACTACTCCACAGTCGACAGCAATCCTCCAACCCAAGAAGTTTTCAACTCTCATTTTTGACAGGCTGTGTCTTTTATCCTGATTAAAGCAATCTAACTCATAACAATGAATAACTTCTACAAGGGCAATGGTAAAAGTAATGCAATGAAAAAAAATCTCTAATAGCAAAGTACCTCAAAATAGAACCAACCAACTCAAAGCAATCCAGCCATTGACCAGGATCTCATCAAACCAAGCACTAGACCAGCCACAGATTTTAAAAAATAATAATAAAGGAAAAATCTGTGTGACTAACAACAGCCATATGACAACAAAATTGCATTATTTTTTCTTCATTGTTTCTACAGAATATCGTTCACTCAACTTGGAAATTACTGAACACGTCAACTTTATTTCTTCTGTTAACTAGCCCGTGCCCGTGCATGAAAGGAAGCCTTAAAAACATCATTAAAACATCCTTAAGAGCAACAAGTCAGCCACATTCCTGATCTTTTTGCATGAAAAATATCAAATAAAATTCATTTTGCTCGGGAATTTAACTCGTTTTCAGAAGTCAAAACTAAAAAAAATAAAAACACAAAATTCACCTTAAAAACAAAAACAAAAAAAAATCCTTCAAAAATATTAAAATGTTAACGCCTCAACTATCTTAACCTCCAAGTGAAACTAGTAAAGCATCAAAGTCGGTAATTTACATCAACAGCAAGGTAAAAAGGAAAAAAAAACCATTATCATCCAGCATTAAGAAAGTACACATTAACCTACAAGAAAGAAGTGGGAAGAAAAGAAACAAACCGCGTCATCCCTGACAAATCTTTCAATTTTCTCCTGGGGATTTTTAGCTTTCCCTGAAACATAATCATCATCGTCTGATTCATCCAAGTTATAAACTGGCCTCCTTTCTGATCTAACACGTAGCCTCTCCACTAAGCTACTCATTTTCTGCAACCAGAACAAAAAAATAATAATAATAAGACATCCCATTATCAAACACCACAAACTCAAGAATCATAAACAAAACAAAACAAACCAAGAGTACAAGAAACCAACATGGCACGTGCACCAATTCATGCAAGAACAAAAACCCACTTGATAAAACAACAGAAATTATCAAAATTAATCACCATTTCAAGAATTAAAAGCCTTCTAGGTCAGTGGTTATTGAAGTAAAGTGTGTATCTTTGTGTGTGTGGGTCTTTAAAAGCAAAAATGGCAAATGGGTTTTCACTCTTTTAAGAGAGGTTTTGTTAATAGAGGTTTTAGAGCAAGAGAGAAAATTACCGGTGGATCTGGGGATCCAACGTTGTGAAAAATCCTGGCTAGACCCAAAAGAACACCAAAATCGGAGTTGGGCTACACAGAGAAAACTAAAAATACGGTGCTTATGATGTCATGTCACCAAAGACAACGTTTTTTCTTTGGTTTTTTTTTTTAAACTGAAAGTACTGTTTATATAATAGCGAAGAATTTGCATCCGGTTTGGAGTGCGGAATGGCTTTTGCTTTTTGGTATTTTTAAAAATATATTTATTTTAAAAATATTAAGTTGATGTTTAAAAAAAATTATAATTTTAATGGATAATCTCAAAAATAAAAAAATAATATATTTTTTAATAAAAATATTTTAAAAAAACATATTATATTATAATATCAAAAATTATAAAAATTATTATTGTAGGATTACCAAAGTATAGAGGGAGGGTGGAATGAAATTAAAAGGGTAAGGTAGTTTTTTTAGTTTAATTTTTATAAGGTATTGTTATAGTTTTTGTTTTTTATCAACAACAAGGAAAAATGTATTTGGTTAATTAAATAATTTTTGCCTTTTGTTTTATACCTTTATATAATTATCTTTTGAACATTAGTTTTATAAAATTAAAGTAATCTACTTTTTTTTTATGAAAACATGTATTTCATTTATTTTGCATGTAAAAATTCATCTCATAATAGTTTTAATTAAATATATAATTTAAAAAAATTACAACTAAAAATATTTTTTTAAAACTTATTTTTTAATAACAACAACTATAAAAACTATAATAATGTCAAATATTTACTTCAATAGTGTTCAGAATTAGGATATTGAAGAGATTAGAGGAGTATGTCAGGTTTGTTAACTCCGATTTTGGAGATTTAATGAATTGAACAACGATTTCTTTCTTTTAATGAAAAAGTCAGGTTGTGTTTTTATATTTAGTAATAAGTTAATACGAGTTTTATTAGTATTTGGAACTGATTAAGAGCGTATTTGACAGTGTGGTTGCGGGTGCTTTTCAAATAACTTTTCGTGCTAAAATGCATGCCAATGATATTTTTTCATTTTTTAAAAATCATTTTTGACATCAGCACATCAAAACGATCCCAAACATACAAACTATATTAAATTTTAGAAAAAAAAATTCAATTTTTTTATGAACATAGCCGCAGCCGCGTTCCCAAACGGTACCTAAGTGAGTTAACAAAGTGATTAGGGTAATCTAAGAAGCATAGAAAGGTAAAAATGAAAAAAAAAGATCGTAAGTGTAGAGGGGCTTGATTGAAAAAAACTCAAGACATGAGGATTAAATCTTACTTCTCCAAAAACTTGATAGTGTCTTCTTGATTAAAATCTATTGACTTGGCATTGATAACCACTCGTCGTAATCCAATCTTATAATCTATAAGGGTTAGATAGTCTTTTTCAAACGACATTGGTATGTATTTTCAACATGGATGGTAAAAAAACCATATCACAATATGAGTGGATAAAAAATAAAGTTTATTAAAGCTAAATTAAATATTTATTTAATAAAAAATTAATCCACTACTCTTCATGGTAAGAACATACAAGTAATTATATGTCTAGCTATAATGCAATTTGAATTTTGTACTAATATCCTATGTAAATCAGGTGGGAGTGTGTTTGATAAAGTAATGCATGATATTTTTTAAAAATATTTTTAAATTAAAAATATATTGAAATAATAATTTTTTAAAAAATAATTTATTATCTTATCCAATCATAATTATAAAAAACACTTAGAAATATATTAATTTAATGATTTTGCAAGTAAAAATAATATAAAAAACATCTTGACAAGCATAAGCTTCAAAATAATAAAGTCAAGCCAACTATGAGAATCAACAATTGCAAATGGCTATTCAGATTGTATAATAACACTTTTGCTCAAAATATAATATAATGATATTAAAAATATAAAATTAATGCTATTCAAGAGCCTTTTTTATACTGATACCATGAATTTTTTTTTAAATTTTTTTTTTAAAATTTATTTTAATATGTTGATGTCAAAAATGAATTAAAAAAATATTATTTTAATATATTTTTAAGCGAAAAACATCTTAAAATGTAATTGCTATCATAATATAAAACATCATTTAAATATTTTTAGATTATTTTGATATACTGATATTAAAAATATAAAATAAATATTATAAAAATATTATTTTAATATATTTTTAATTAAAAAAACTTTTGAAAAGCATATATTGGGTAATTGGATATGGAATGAGGATGGGCAGCTTATGATGGAAAGCTCGAAACCAATGTCAAGCCCTCAGCCATAACCCAATTAAGGGGGAGGCAAGCCTGTTTACACAATTTTATAAACATTATTATTTTTTTAATTGAAAAACTAGTATGGTCAAGTGATCAACTCGGCTTGAACTAAATTAAGTTTTACCTTGAATCGTTTTGACTTTTGAGTATCTACTCTACTATACCTTGATGACTCGACGAAATCCAATTAAGACTGGGCTCAATCAACTCAAAGTCTTTTTTTTTTTAGAAAGATTTGATTAACTCAAAGATGACTCAGCAACCTAGGCTCTAAACAGATCAGATCCTAAACGAGACTGATAACTGTAGAAAAAACTAACCACAACAGAGAGGTAGAGAACATAAAGAATCATTACAGAAAAAAACTAAACCTTGTGGGATCTTGTCACATGCTACTGTGGACTTCAATAGAAAACTAGTTTTAGCCCCTTTTGATTTTTCTAGTATGTTCTATAAACTCTCGAGACATCTCTCTTTAGTGTTTTTTCTTTTTTTCCTTTGCAGTTGTTAATGGCACTTGAGTGGTGAATCATGTGCGTCTTTCTTGTGATTATGCACTGACCTTTATGCATGTGGAATAGCAGAGGGATTTCTGCAAATCCTTATGGCTTGGAGAAAAAGGTGCCCTCTTGAATTGCTTCACTGATACTCTTACTTTACACGAACATTTTGCTTTACAAGGCTTCCACAACTGCATACACGGGAAAAATCTGACCCTGGAAATTTGGCCACATTGATGATGAGGGCCTTTTCAGGTTTCCTTGACTGTTTTTTTTTTTTTATCTCTATGCTGCAAATTTCCATTCCATAGCTTTTCATGTATTCTAGTAATAAGAAACCCTCATCATGCAGAGAATCAATTCTGATGTTTTTTCAAAAAAAAAAAATGTAAAGAAGTTATTGCATTTCAAGCAAAACATTATTATCAGAGAACTGCAAAGATTTAGCTGGAGAATCTTAAACTGCTGCTTATTGCATTTCAAGCAAAAATCAGTTTCAAATATATATTTTCACTCTTCAACATCCAACGTGAAAGACCCTTCTACAACTGCCAAATACCAGGAAAAATCCTCGCTCCCAATTGTTCGACGGACTTAATATTAGGATTTTGGATGGTAAAGTATAAGTGTACCTGCAGCGCAGGAAACAAGTTGCCAAAAAGATCGTCAAACAGGAGGAGAGGAAAAGTTAATTCCCCTCATCTACTAAAAACATAAGCCACTACCGCTACATGTTAGTTTTATGAAAGAAATAGTCTCACTACGTTAAAAAAGCAAGTTCCGACAGCTACATTCATTTCTTCCTGTCCCTGACTTGCTTTCAACTTACCGCAATCAAGTTACTGATTTTAACAAGGTGAGCCAGATATAGGGAATACCTCTTCTAAACATGAACATTCCACAAAAGGCTCCTTATGCTTCATCTCGTCCCGCAACCCACAAATGCTTCAAACATGCTGCTGATGCCCATAAATGTCCCTGTGGTAGAGCATACATAGTCTTCTGGAAAGTAACAACATGCACGCTTCATGTAGTCTGAGAGGTATTTGAGGCACAGGATATCAAATTCAATGGAGTTCAACCTGGTTGATATTGTAAAATCCAGGAGCTCAGTGAAGTAAGTAGAGGAACCATGTATCACATACTATAGCACCTCTGCAAACTTCTCCACGACAAGGTTGAAAGAAGTACAGAGAAGAAGAGAGGGAGGTAGCGCTTAAATTCATATTTTTCAAGTCCTACAATCACAGTATTGATTTCCAACCCCTATCATCCTTGAAGGGAGGAATGGGCAAAGACAATATCAAATGCGAGAAACACTCATTACTACAGGGTAAGATACGATGGAATGAAAGGAAATTGCATTCTTTGCAGATACAGTATCAATTCAAAACTGAAGGCTTTCACACTGATCTTAATCGCAAGGAAAAGCTAGAACTACAGATAACTATTGGCACATATTAATTGATACAAGGGAGAGACAGAGATACAAAAGTTATGTAAGATCGTTTAGTAATTATGTCTCCATAAAGATAGCGAAAACAGAAAATAGCTGAATATCAAGATCAGTGCACAAAAGATCATAACAAAAAGAACTTCAGCAGAACTTGTGAAAACTAAAATTACCAGGAAACCAAGAACAATAACTGAAATAGTTTACCAGGAAACCAAGTTACAAACCAGTCAAGTTTCAGTTCCAAGGAAGCAACTGAAAGAAATCAACACTAGAACAGCAATCTTTCTCGCCAAAGTATACAAAGAGAAGTAAGTCTTACACGCCACCAGTCTACAAATATTGATCAACCTTTCATTCCAGTTATTTTCTTTTCTTCAATTAGTATTCTGTCCATTCTCGACACCAAGACCATGCAAGACCCGTAAACTTACCTCACACAAACCGGGGCAAATGTGCATACCTCTCAGGTAGGAATTAAATTGCACAAACGCAGTGAGTGATTAGATACTTGGCAAGGAAATCAAATGAAAACATGTGTCTTTGGTAAGCTTTATGCAATATATAGCACCAATAAATTTGGCTAAACCGATATTATTCCATAAAACTTAAAAAATAGCCTACAGCACCTATTGTGTTACATGTTATGGACAAACTCTATTTTCATTGAACAGAAAAGATACAAGGAAAAAAAAATATAAATCTTCCGCTGTGTTTAAAGATGTATCAAGTATACAAAGTAAATTGTTCTAGCATAATTACTAAAAAGCAAAAATGGCTGGATGGTATACAATGGGTCAATGATTAGCACGGCAAGCCCCCTCGCATCAAAAAAAATATATTTCAAGCGAAAAAAACAGGCCTGCTGTTCCCACATGAGCAGAAAATTTTCAGAACTGATGGCAAAATGGCGAGCTTGTACCAAAATTAATTGTTGGAAATATCATCTGTTCAAAGGTTCTAACTGAACTTCCATCAGTCCAGAATGTTGTTTATCTTTTTGTGATGACGCCCTGGCTGGATTCAGGAGGTCACTAGAATCATCTTCTTCAAGGTTACCTAAAACCCAATTGCTTCTTCCAAATACTCTGTCCCTCCTTCGTTGTTTTTCATGATATTCCAGATACATGACGATCATTGTACCAATCACGAACCAAAGAATTAATGCCCAGATATATCCATGAACATTTTCATCTCCATATCTATCTCCCAAATGCTTCATTCCACTGAAAAGTGCCGCAATTCCTACAATGATGGCAGATCTACCAGCAATGAAGTGAAAATACTCCCAGAGACGCCTTTTTGAGGAAACCTCCTCTCCATTAGCAGATTTTTTAGGCCTCATGGAGGCATTCACTGGTTGTGCACATGCCAGAAATATAGCAGCAAGCCCAAACTTAACATGAGCTGAGCTGATATTGAGGCCCCGAAGCTCAGCCACTGCAAAAAGAAGGCCAAGTAGGAGAATTGCTAAACCTGAGTACTGCAAGGAAACATGAATCTGGTACCAGCTATCCCCCTTCACATGCTTCAAGTATCTAGCAGCCAAAATTCCACCAGGAAGCAAAATACCCCATGAAAGGAACATCATGAACCCATGTACAGCTAACACCGGCCGTAAATCTTGCTCTGCTTCTGCAGAACCACCCATAAGCAACACTCGTATAGCCCTATGGCTAGTTTCAGAATGCATATTCTTCTCATTTAGGTGTTCATCTGACCATTTAGTGCCCAATGCCCATATGACCTTGAGAGGAGTTGTGGGATCAATAATATTTTTACACTCTACCCGATCATTGTGACTACATGGTTTTAAAGGTCGTATAAACTCGAAGGTAATGATCCCATTTTCTGACTTGCACCTTATATTGGTCAAATTCTCATTTGTTGGATGCACCCTCGAGGCATCCCTTCCATCAATCCAGTATGAATTGACATGCCCTTTACCAGTATCATCAACCCAACCCACATAAGCATAGCTGTTAACCATTCCAATACCAAATCCTATTGCAATATAACCACTCTTTTTCTCACCCCGGGCAGCAATAGATATAGAATCTTTTGACAACGTCCAGAAGAATGTGACTTGCTGATCATCCAAAAGGACACTGTTGTTATACATATCAGACAAACCACCATCAACCACCTGAACTCTCCAGCCCATCTTCTTCTGATACAAAGATTGATAGTACACCTGATCTGGGGTATTCCTATCTGGCTCCCAGATTAATTCCATTGGACTAGCCAGAACACCTTCAGCTTCAGGCCCTCCCGCATAAATAGTCTCTGTCTTGTTCCTCAATGTTGCATTACCACCAATCAAATCCGAAGTAATGTACAATGCAACATCATGTCCAGCTTGCACCGAAAACCTCACAGGCACCCCTCTTTCAACTTTCAAAACAGGAGCCTCCTTCTTGTTAATGTACAAGACTTTTGAAGGGTTAGGTGGGTTGGGGTAATGAACTGCAGGACCAGTAGTAACAACAAGAGGCTTATTTGCATCTGCGATAACCAAATCCTGATCCTCCTTGTTTGCAGCGTCCAAGGGTCCTAAACACTCATTCACCTGCTCAGAAACATTAAGCACCAAATGCCCATAAGTCACCGACATTGGCCCTCCATGATTCTGCGGTGAATAGTAAGGCCGAAAAGTATCAGGTGGCCTCATCAACCCCAAAGCCCAAATCACTGTCATATTCTCTGTATAATTCACCGGCAAATCATACTTCGTATCTACCGAAACCATCGGCCTTCTATACCTAATAAACGAAACCCCATCCTTCCTATGCCCATAAATCAACTTCGTATTGTTCACCAATCCAACAGGATCCGATCCTTCATATATCGTATCAGGACAAACCCCATGAGCTGATCCATCCTTATTTATAGTACATTCACTATACTTAGTAATATAAAAATCATCAACAAAAGGCATTCCTTCCTCCGTAAACCCCGCCACCGCCACATCGCCACCAATCATGACCTCCGAATTAGCCTTCGGATCTGCCCACCCAAATGCCATATAGTTCTGTATAGCAATAGCGGCCTCTAATCCTATATCAATAAAATCCCTCTCCGCGCTCAAACTCCACCTAATCCTATAATCATTTGACAAAACCTTACAATTATCAAACATTGTCGGGACTCTAAAAGGACCAAATTTGCCTTCCTCGCCCATGCTATAATTACTTGCCGGTGACGGAGCCAAATCTGGACTCGATGTGGGAGCCAAATCAGACCCATTTGAGAGAATTACATGCCCAAAATCCGATTCAGTCAACAGGTCACAGATGGATAGGACTTGGATGCGATCCCAAGTAACATTTCGACTCAACTTAACACTAAAGCTAGCATTTTTATAAGTCTCATTGAGTTTATAATCAGAAATCATAAACCCATTTGTGAAATTATCAAAATCAGGCGCGATGGAGCCCCAAAAATGAACATCGGATCCTGATAGCATATCAAACTGAGAAACCCTGAAAGAGCAATCATCGACTATGGTTAGAAACCCACGTACTTGGTGTCGTACCATGGTGAATTTGGATTCGAACCCGACAAACGGGCTGGTTTTCGGGCAAGATGGACCCGTATCCGCATTGGAAACGAAGAAGAGGAAGTTATTGAAGAGAAAAAACCCTAACCCTAAAATTATTAGAGGATTGCAATTCATGAGGGGAAATCAAAATTGAAGATCCAATCTGGATCGGGTAGGATCCAATTGAGAGTATATGGATTCAAATTTGGGTTCGGATCTGAGAGAAGAGTGATGAACTGAACTGGAATGAGTTTATAAATGATTCTTAAAAAGCTTTCGTGTTCTGTTTTTCCAGTTCGGAAGGAACTACGGAGAGAAAATGGGGAATCGTGTCAGAGAAGGGGTATTTTTGTCTTAAAAAAAGATTTGATCGGTTGGAGGAGGAGACTTGCATTTTTAACATGATTATGGGTTTTACCGACTTAAAACTTAGATCGTGGGTTTGTGGATTTAATTTGGAGGTTAGCAAGTCTAAATTAAGAAGACATTGGTTTAATTATTATTTTTTTAAAATAAATTATAAATAATTTTTTAAAATTTTAAAATGTTCTATTAATATTTAAAATATTTTTAAAAAACAATCACTATAAAACTTCTAATAACCCATTTAAATAACAATGGAATATGTTTTCTTGTAATGGAAACCGCGTGGTTGTTGGCAACAGAAATTGACTTTGTGTTGGTATGGCACAGCAAGCAAAGGGTGATAGCCTTGGAATATGCTTTCATCATGTGCGATGTGGAAGTATGATTAAATTATGGGATTTGAAGGACTATCTGGGCATCGACATCAGCAAGCAATTATCTAGTAGCAAGCTGGGAGGGGTCAATTTCAATGGAGATTAGATTATTTTTTTGACATCTTATTGTACTGAAAGATGTGGAGCTCCATTTTTATTCATGTTATTAGCCTCTGATAAATTATTTTATTCAAAACGTTTTAATTTTTTTAAAAAAACACAAATTTCTTAATTTTAACTCTACTGGATCTTAGATCAAGCTTGACTAAATCATCAATTAGATTACTTTTAATCAATATTAAAAGTGATAAAATTTAAAACCAGCTCGATTCAGACCATTTCAACCCGTGCAGGTCATAATTACGATGACAGTAAGTCATGTTTGAGAGGACCTTCAAAGTCTTCAACCATGGCATCGCCATAGCCTTGCACCTAAAACTCTCCATGGCAGGACAGCATTGATGATGGTCAAAAATTGGAGACTACATGTTTTTCACGTTTTAATCACCAGCAAAGTCCTGGAATCATGTATATTTACGTGCATTCATCAAAAGCAAACGTGCTGCCCATGAGTCCATGACAGGATGCTTACTCGAAGGAGACCTAACTCATGGCGTGGGCCTTCAACTTTTCTTCATAATTTGGATTCTAGCTATAGTAAAATCCCCCCGCCAGTGTTGCAAGCAGCAGGTAAGAAAGTTATTTTTGTCCACGACATTTTGCTTTGCAAGGCGTCTATCATTGCATACACTGTAGGGACTAGGGAGTGAGCTGATCCCTTCGTTTTATTGTCTTAAAATGGAGTAGCATTGGTTCTGGATGGAAAAAAAAATATGGCCCTTGAAATTTGGCCACGTTGTTGATGATGGCCTCTCAAGGTTTCCCAACTCGTTATCTCCATGCTGCAAATGCCATTCCGTGGCTTCTCATGTATTCCAGCACCAAGATTCTCACTTCATCAACCCATAACCACGCCTCATTGTATTTCAAGCAAAACCCATCTTCACCTTGTCCAGTGGCAAGTTTGAGTGGTCGATTCCCTTCGAGCTCAAATCCCGTTTTCTTTCTTTCAGTAACGTTAGGGGACAGATTTCACAGAATGACAGAGGTAACTGGATCTTTCAGTGCTCTCCCGAGCAATCTGTGGCAAAAGGCAGGCTTTTTTTTGGTGGTCCAGACTTTCGTAAGCACAACTGATGCCTCTGAGCACGTCCCAGTTAAGCTTGTTCGCTAGTATCATTGCTAGCCACCAGATTCAAGTGCTTCAAGACAAATCTTCCATTTGACAGCCAGTAGGAAAACAGAAGTAAACTTGAATTTGTTTGGCAGAAGACACTTTTATATGCCTATGTGAATATAGCAATATCATCCAATTTACTTCCAGCAAATGCAGCCAGAAAGGCATAAACAATAATAACCATTCAACCAAAGAGCAGACAACAACCGAGACTACATGGAGTACACGGATTTGAAGCCAAAACAAGATCAGACCATATTGGGACCCGTGAGAGAAAGCAGCAATCCAGGACATTCTTAATTGCTGGTTAAGGAACCAATCTGAGGCAAAAAGCAGGCTTTTAATGAGCACCATTCCTACAGAATCAGACACTCAACAAGCAAGAAAAGTGAAATTATCTGCTGGAATGCATAATTGGAGAAAAATTGAGATATATAGGTGCTTGTGACAAAGCTTTGTTGAACATTTTTTTATAAGAAAACTCTAGATGCATGTCCATAATACAAGTTTAAAATCCATTGTACTCAAACAAAGAAGGCAGGAAAACAGTCATCAACAAGATAATCAAAAAGAAGGGGCGGAAAAGTTATTTCATTCATCAACTGAGAACATAAGTTACTCCTGCTACATGTTGGTCTAACAAAAGAAATGGTCTCCCTTCACCAGAAAAAACAAGACCTACCAGGTGCATCAATTGCTTCTTGGCCATAACATGAACTAATTAAATTTTACAAGCTGAGTCTGATATAGTGCGTACCTCTTCTAAACTGGCATCTGCGAAAGGCTCGTTCCACTTCCTCTCATCCCACAACACAAACTCTTCAAACCATGCTACTGAAACAATGACAAAACTCATTTAGCTCGTTGAAGATGCCCATGAATGTTCTCTGCGAATGAGTATGCCTATTGTTTTAGTAAGTGAAGAGGAACAGGATATCAAACTCACAGCAGTTCAACTTGATTATAATATGAATTCCAGGGGCTCTGAGAAACTTTGGAGGAACAATGTATCATATACAATGGCACCTCCACAGTGGACTTCACAACAAGGATGAAAGAATTTCAAAGACGAGGAGAAGATGGAGAGAGCACTAAAATTCATTGATTTGCAAGTCTAATGATCATAGTATCGATTTCCAGAAATACTGAAATACTCCATATGAAGTTAGGATGGAATAAAAGGAAATTTCATTCTTTACAAAACAATACAAATTCAAAACTGAAGGTTTCCACTGTGATTCCAACTTCAAGGAAAAACTAGTGCTACAGAATCTAATCTAATTGTTAGAAAATTTTAATCCAGGGGGGGGTATGAAAATCCATGAATTCTGAAGGTCAATGAGTAATTATTTCGCCATCCAGGTTGCAAATATTGCAAACAGACAAACATCAAGAACAATGCACAGAAGCTCATAATAAAAGGAACTTCAAAAGAACGATTTGTGAAAAAACTAGGTCTATTATTGAAACATCGATTGCAATAATTTACAAAGAGCCAAGCTACAAACTAGTCAAGGTTTCGGTTACAAGGAAGCAATTGAGAGAAGTCAACACTAGAACAACAATCTTTCTTGCCAAAGAATACAAAGGGAATAGAAAGTCTCACACTCTAGTAGTCTACAAATATTGATCAATCTTTTATCCTGATTATTATATTTTCTTCAGCTAGTATTCTGTCCATTCTCGACACCAAGACCGTACAAAACACCAGCATACTTCTCGGCGGAGCCATTGAAAAAGTTATCCCTCAACTTCCTAAATGTGCAGGATGTGAGCAAACTATCAGAGCCAGCTTGATGGCACACACCAATTCTTTCCACCTCCAACAACTCCGCAAGCTTGTTCAACCCACCATGCAGGCTATTGCAAAACTTCATCAAATGCTTGATATCATAAACCACTGGAAAATACATATTGATCAAGTCAAAGAATCCTGCTGGTGTGTCAGGCAAGCTCCTGCAAGTCAAAAGCTTAAGCAAGTACCCAAAATCATACCCGCTATGAAAAGTAACCCAGTGCACACCATCATTCAAAACAATCCCCGATGACATTAAAAGCTCACCAAACTGATTCACATCAATACCCTTTTCATTATTCATCTTAAAATCAATCCCGCATTGACGCAACAGCTCAATTGAATCGCTGGCAAAGATATCTTTGGTCACATTAAACTCACGGAAATTAAATTGCCAAATGCAAAACTTATCCGTCCCACAAGTTGGCAAATTCCCATTCTCATCCGAGAACGTAAGACCCAATTGGATCAATTTCAACATATCAACATTATCCTTCAAAGTCTGGTAATTATAATCATTAATATTCTTAAAATTCCCTACAGGGCGCAAAACCACGCCAGGGAACTCAGTATCCATAGCGACATAATTAAACTGATCAACAATTTCACGAATCAACGCAAACTCCTCTTCAAGATTATCATTCCAGACCTCTCTAATTTGAATGGACTCTTCCTTTGGTGGTGCAATTGACATTTCCATAAATAACAGTTCACAAAAAACCCAAAAAGTTCCAGACTTTACCAATCCCGGATCCCAAGAAACACAAGCATAAATACTTCAGAACCTAAGAGCTTGAAAAAGGGTCTGCTTACTTCAGTCCCAAAACGCTGTTCTATCAGAAACAACCCAGATCTGCAAGAAATAAATAAAAAAAAAAACAAAACACAAACATCGTGAATAAAAATCCAAACTTTACAGTAAAAAACCTTAAAAAGCTAGAGTCTTTCAATCACTAGAGCACGTAAAGATCTAACCTTTGATGTGTGGAATCAAGAGTTGCAGTGAACAGATCTTGAAGTGGTGGTTAGTGATTTGTACTTTGATTTAGAGAGAGGATTTTGGGTCAAATAAGATTTCGAGAGGGAGAGAGACAGGAGGGTTTACTGCGAGGGCGTCTTGTAATAGAACCGAGGAGAGAGGGAGAGCGGAGAGGACATTGCAATAAAAAGGAAAGTGAATTGCTCGGAAGTCAGAAGGGGAATGGGTCAAAAACGAGGGCGTTTACACTGTATTTGCAAAACGCTTGCGTTTTGTGATTTCTTTCAATTTCATACTCTTTGAGTCTTCGCATCAAAAATTGGACTTTGTTAACCCATACAGAATGCATTAACAAAGTCTTTTTTTTTTTTTTTTTTGTCCATCAATGATGTTTTGCTAGGGTTTTAGGCAAAGTTATTGATCCGTTTCCAATCAGGTCTGGTCAGGTCCAAGGGATCATGATTTAGAAAGTTAATTTGTATTAATTAAAGTCAATCTAAAACATTTTTTTTAAAAAGTAAAATTAAAAAAATTAAATTAAATTTTAATCAGATTTAACCGAGTTCACCTCATTTAATTTAAAATTTAAATTATATTAAATTTAGTAATTAATAATATTTTTTTTAGATGAATTTTTTAATTTTTTTAGTGATGAATATGTGATTCACGAAGTTAAAATTATATATTGAATTGGGAATATTTTTAATTATCTAATTAAAAAAAAGATTCATATTTATAAGTCAGATTTACTTATCTTTTTAATGAAATAAAAAAGTAAATTCGTTGTATAAAATTGATTCAAGAATATAATCTAATCATAAAGCTGGAAAATAAAATATTAAAGATAGCGATGACTGTATTATTAAATTAAAATCTGCTTCCTCCATTACAGTTTTTTTTCCTTTTAAAGCTAACCCTGTTTGTTTTTTAAAAATATTTTAAAAAAAATTAAAATAAATTACTGCACTCGAATACTGTAATCGTGATTTTTATTAAGGGAATTTTTGAGAATGTGATGATAGTAAATTTTTTTTATTTTTTTAATTTTAAATTAATATTTTTTTATGTTTTTAAATTATTTTAATGTGTTGTTATCAAAAATAATTTTTTAAAAAAATTATTTTAATATATTTTTAAATAAAAAAATAATTTAAAAAATAACCAAAAATATAATGGAAGTATTTTGCATTGTCTTCTTAAGATTTTCCAACACACCATGATGTTGAGGGCAGATTTTTGGTTGATGGCTAAAAACGTGTTTAGCAGCATGGTTGTGGATGCTTTTTAAATAATTTTTTATGTTAAAATATATTTCAATGATTTTTTTTATTTTTTTAAAATTATTTTTGATATCAGTACATCGAAACGATCTAAAACATATAAATTATATTAAATTTTAGTAAAAAGAATTAAATTTTTTGGGAACGCAGCCGCAGCCGCAGCCACGGCTGCGTTCCCAAACGTTCCCTAAATCACAGGAGAATGATGCATGTGATCGTTGCCACGTGGACATGTCTAGAAGTATCTTGACCAACCCAGCATGCAAAATTGAGTTAAAAGACTTTAAAAGTCTTTGAAAAATCAAATTTTGTGTGTTCCAAGCACTTCTCTTTCATGGACATGGCAGGACACGTGGCTTCAAGTGGATACAGAACAAAGACATAAATGTTTTTATACGACGAGCGTTCACATCTTTGACCCTTTTGAGATTCTAGCGTAAATTGATAGTCGGTAAAATTTATTTTTTTGTTTAAAAATATTTATATATATTTTTTATTGTTTTTATATGTTTATATCAAAAATAAATTTTTAAAATAAATAAATGTTATTTTAATATATTTTTTAACAAAAAAAATACTTTAATAAATAATTATTGCCATATTTTCAAACTCCACTCTTGACTGGTTTGATACTTATCTAATTCAATTATTTGGTTCCAAGAGATAGGAAGGAAATATTACCTTCTAAATTAATTAAAAAAAAACTGAGATCTTTGCAGTGCTTTCTGATTCTGATTATAAACTTTTTTTTCCTCTGATTCAAGTTTTTTTTCTATCTCAATTTTATTTTTAAATTATTTTAATTATTTTCTTGATTATTTTTTGACCGGTCAAATCAACTAGATCATGTTAATATAATTTTCATGTAATTTAATTTTAAACTTGTATGAGAAAATGAGTTGAGTTGAGAGATTTTTTGTTCTTATAGTGCTCTCATGATGATTATATTATATTGAAATAATTCTTACATGGTTAGTTTTAAACCCTGGATAGTCGAGAAGTTGTATCGATAGTATTTTTCTTGTTAATTTCATTATTTTTTTAATTTTATTCTCATTTATTTTTAGATAAAAATGTTTATTTTTTTTACTAATCAAATCAACTAATTTATATCGAAACAACCTATCACTGATTTAATCGAAACAACCTATCACAATTTAATTTTAAACCCGAGTTCAATAAAAAATTGAATCAAAAAAATTTAAAATTAATATACATCAAATTTAACAGAAATATCAAATAATTCTTAACAATTAAAATATTTTCTATCAAGTTCAAATTTTTTTTTAATCAACCGTCAGCGTATCACATGCATGTAAACAAGTACAGAAGAAAATGACCATTTGGTACAGAAAAAAATACACATAAAAGAGGACCATCCGTAGAATGTGAGGTAAGGTCATTTTTTTTAAAGGGATTTAAAGATCATTTGTAAATTGATTGGGAATAATTTGGTAGGTTTATTCCTTTTCTTTTTCCTTTTCTTTTTCTTTTTGATAATAAATCTATACCGTTGCCCTTCAAAGCAAGAAATATTGACCTTTTATCCAGGGGCTATCTTATCTTATTCAATTTACTTGTGAAGTAAAATAATGTCAATACCTTGAGTTAGACCTTGCCAAGAGGGTATTTTTTTTTCCATGTTTTGTTGTATGAAGTAAAATGACAAGGTTAATTTTGGATTTAAAAAAAATCTAAGGCTAGCTTGAGAGGGCCTTTTCATCTTTGCAATATTAATTTTTGTAATATTCAGCTATTCTTAGGGACTATTTAATAATTTAAAATATTAATAAATCAATAAAAAAAAAGTTGATGTCGAGGAGTTTGTCGATGACAAAAAACCGCCTATCACCATGTCGTCTGACGAGTAATGTAGAGTCGAAACTGATGATGTGGCTCGTGTCGTCATATTCAGGGCAATGAAGTTTTTTTCTCCTCCCCACTCGTTTCTCTTTCTTACGCTTTGATATTCACACGCAATCTTTAAAAGTTAAGTTATATCCTCTAGTTTGTATTTATTTTAAGTTTGGTTCTCATTATTTTGATTCTATTTGTTTTGATTTTGATACTTTTTGAATTTTTTTTTATCAATTTCATCTCATTGCTCTTTTTTTTTCATTTAATTTTTGTATTCGACGTGGTTCTTATTCTTTTGATTGGTATTTTTTAATCATTTACTTCTTTTTTTTTTTCAATTTTGTTCTTTAACATTTTATTTTATTTTATCTTGTTTCCAATTCTAGTCCTTATTTTTTTTTTAGTTTGATCCCTAATTATTTTGTATACAAGATTTAGTCTTCATTATTTTGAATTTTAATTTTTTTATGATTAGGAACTTTTCTTTGTTATTTTTTCCCATCTATAATGTACAGGATAATTCTGGTATCATAGTCTGGTTCACTGATTTTAAAGATTAACCTGATTTAAGTTTGATACTTTTTAAGTCCTTTTTAGATTTTTATTTTATTTTCATTGTTCAACATTGAATTATAGGGCATTGAGCTTTGTTATTTATTCTGCTTTTCTTTTGCGAGGGTTATCATTATCTCCTATCTCGGGTTAGTTGAGTTAACCCAAGTTGATTATATTTTTTTTATTAATTTTATAATTTTACATTAATTATTGCTCGTCAAGCTTTATGAAATTTTCACTTTTCTGCATGTAAGGTTATCTTGGTTCTAGACAGGTAAGTTAACACATGCTGGCTAAGAGTTTTTTTTTATTTTCATTTTCTTCTTAATTTAACTTCAATATTTTTTCTAGGCCCTTTTTTAAAAAAATATTTTTTTAATCCTGACCTCATATTATGTTTGGTGGGTTAATAAAGTTAAATCAGGTTGACTTGAGTTTTTTCTTTCACAATTTTTTTTTGAAATTAATTTTTGTTTCACTTTCACATTTGATTATTAAACTTTAGATTTTATGTTTTTTTTCACTTTTTTTTCTTGCGACATTATACCGATCTCATATCAAAGAAAATGTGCTAATTAAGTTAAAATGAATTGATTTTATTATTATTTATATATTTTTATTTATTTTATAGAAATTCTGACTCGGCCGAAGTATAGCGTGTCACTGCTTGGCATTATAACAAGCATAGAGGTGATATAATTAAATGTTGATGGCATGTTCAATCACTCCCGCAGTATAGATTTTTTTCTTCAATCTATTGATAAAATAACAAAAAATTAGGGGAAAAATCACTTTTTTTTATATATGTTTTACCGGATATACTTCCAACCCAATCATGTTTTGGCAAACGAGTAAATAAATTTTTGATTCACCAATAAGGTTTAATCGGAAAAAAAATAAATCAACCTAGGGTGTTTGATAATTTGATACAGTATATTATTTAAAATTCCTTTTTTATTAAGAATATATTAAAATAATAATTTTTTATTTTTTATACCAACATATCAAGACTATAAAAAAATACATAAAAAATAATTTAAAAAATAAAAAACTACCACAATACCAAACAACCAATTAATTTAAATTTTATATAAACACTTTAAATTGAATTGAATTTAATGACATGTTATCCACCGACCGATGGGTCTATGTTTTAAAAAATAGGATTATAAATACTTCATCAACCCAATAATCCATTGATTAATTCACAACCTACATAAATACCGATTAAACTTTTCTTGGCCAAATGTTGATGGAAATGCGTGTTCAATCAGTGAATTAAAAATGAACAAGGAGCAAGAACAATGCGACCCGAAATTTCAAACACACCCAAGAAACATTGCTTCACAACAATTTGCTCCTGCTTGGTAAGAGGATGAAATCAACTCCCTCACCACCATCACTTTCATAAAACCTAGATTAACTCGGTGTATTGACTCAAGAGTTGGTCGATTTAAAATCTAGATTAGTCCATATTGAAGAAATATAGAAAAAAAAATAACTTGGCCCGGCTCAATTAAAAACCTAGATTGATATGTTACCCGGGTAAGATCAAGTGAGACCAATTGTTTTTTTAAAAAACCATTTTTTTAGTCAAAATGGTGTTTTTTAGTTATTTTTTAAATATATTATTTCCGGTTAACATTCACAGCTCTTGACCCATATTTTACAATTGAGTTGACATATTTTAAGATTATTTGATTAAGTTGCAATCGCAAATCCCATGATTTTGTTAAAGAAATGGTAGGAGCTAGGCCAACAATTTAGCTAAATGTTTTTTTTTAGGTTTTTGAATTTGGTGTTGTGCTGTAAAAAGCTTTAAAGAGTGTATTTTGGTTGAATATATATTAAAATTATTTTTTTTAGCTTTTATTTTTTATTTCAATATTGATATATAGAAACTATAAAAAACACTAAAAACAAAAAAAAAAGAGAAAAAAGAAAAATCTTACTCCAATTCTCTTCAAGTCCCTTTATTTCAAACTGGAAAGATCTAGTTGATAATGATATCTAATAATCAAACGGCCTCTAAAGAACGTTTACATTATATTATTTATTTATTTAAATACACGATTTCCCCTCCATGTTTTACACGTCAAGAATCATTGAATCAAGCTTGCAAGTGACATTATAATTTCTTATTGATAAAGTATAATAATATAAAATGCTAAGAGAATCATTTATAATCACATGGTTCCAAATAAACTAAACACTATTAAAAATAATAATTAAAGAGTTGATTCGCTATTATTATGCAAATACTATTGCTTCTATAAACAATTAGTAATCGTGCCTCCCACTAAGAAATAATTAATTCCTTCACATTCAATTAAATTTACAGCAAACGAACACCTTTTTTTATTTTTATATATATTTTGAATAGGAACAAAATAGACTGTATGATTAGAGCCTTTCGTGGCTTTGGGGTCCCCAAATTGAATTAATGCACGCAAGACATTATGTGCCTTTTCGAGCCTGTTTGGCCTCTGCAATTTAACTTGTTTTTGATTGAATTTTAATTTTTTTTTGTTAAAATTAAATATAATTTGTACTTTTTGGATCGTTTTGATATGCTGATATCAAAAATAATTTTTAAAAAATAAAAAAAACATCATTGACATGTATTTCGGCACGAAAAGCTATTTGAAAAGCAACCACTACCACACTGCCAAACACACTTGAAGATCTGGTTATCATATCTATTTTAATATCTGGGTTCGATCCCAAAATAATATTGCTGTCTTGAATAGGATTTTTTCAAAGAATGTTGTCGGTGTTCCATTAAAGTTTGGTAAATTAATTACATTAACTGAGTTTTATTAGGTTAATTTCCTATGAGTGTTTACCGAATTTAATTGACATACTAATTCAAAATAAAATATAGGCAAAATCGAACTTTAACCCTCGGATTTAATAACTACCCATGCGATTTCTATCAACTTTTCAAACATTTTGAAGGGAAAAGAAAAGGAAATTTAAACTTTAATAATATATATTACTGCAAACATCACCGGTGAAGCTCTCGTAGCTCAGTTGGTTAGAGCACCCGTTTAGTAAGCGGGAGGTCTTGAGTTCGACTCTCAACGAAAGCACAAAGAGTTGCTTTTTTGTAATTTCCCATTCTACCCTTCACTCCATAAAAACATAAATGCCTTGTCTTTTGTCTGCCTACATAAAAAACAAGAAAATCCCAGCCAATGAGGAGCTTGACTTTGATTTATCTCCCAACACTCTTCCACGTGGCATTCTCTAAAACGTATAGAGTACTAAAACCCGCAAACCTGTCTTGTCTCTCTCATCACTGAATAAATCGATCCTCGAATCTTAGCTTATGAACTACAAGTCAGGCCGACATTGTCTGTCCTCTCTGTAACGAAAATATCTATCTATCTAAGATTATTTCTATGGATTCAGGTGCCTCAAAATGTCAGATTCAAGGTCTCCCCCCCTTTTTTTAGTTTTCTTCTGGGCCATTTAAAGCTATTGTTTGGCTGCTGAGAAAGTCAGATTCAGGAATCAGGTGGCTTGAAAGAGAGATAGTGCGGCAATTTATTTTGAGAGTAGTTTCTTCTAAAAATCCTGATTCTTTTGCTAGCTACCTGTGGAGATTGAAGAGCCAAGGTACTTTTGGATGTGAGATTGTGAGATGAGATTTGGGTTCCCTACAGAGCCCACTAGACTGGACTCGACCTTGATCTTCTGGGGTTTTCTTCAAACCTCGTCAAATGATGTTTTTTTTTTTGAATTTTCAGATAGTTGAGAGTAAAATGGATGAGGGTTCGATGCTTGTGGTTCAATTAACTTCACTGCAAAAAGAGAGCTGTCAATGAAGCTGCAGGATTTTTGTTGCTGTTAATTATTAGGAAGCTGATTTTGTTGAAAACATGGATCAAGTACGGAAGACAATGATGCAACATGAAGCTTTGTTCAAGGAACAGGTTCGATTTACCCTTTTCTGTTTTCTTATCTGTTCGATGAAGAGTTCAGCTTTTATATAGATGAAAGTATGTTTGCTAAAGAAAGAAAGAAAGAAAGAAAGAGAAAAATTACGAGGAGAAGATTTTTCTTAGGCCTTTTTACTCTTTTCAGTTTGGTTCTATGATCAAGTGCATTTCTTAAAGAACGTTATCAATCATAGTTACAAGAACCAATCAGGGATCGGCCCGAGCTGACTCACTGTTAAGCGGGCCAACCAAAGCCATGATTTTTTTTTTTTTTAAAACGACTTTATTTTGGTAAAGAAATCCCAAAGCAATGTTGTTTTGGTAAAAAAAATTAGACCGGTGCAAAGTAAAACCCGGTAGAGGCCCATTCCGGGTTGACGGGTCATTGGGCTGACCCGCCTGGCAAGGCTGGGTAGGCCAATCATGGATTATTTCAGTGCTGACATCTCTATCAGCTGCATTGATTTTTCTTTTCTCCAATCATTAGCTCAATTAAAAGAATGGATAAGTAATTGAAAATTTTTACTCGTCTTATTTTGTGAAATGTTGCTGTTTACAGGTGCAGGCACTGCACAGACTGTACAATATCCAGAAAGCTGCAATGCAGGAAACAAGGAGAAGAAATTATCCTCAGGCTCAAGTGTTTGCATTTAGTCCTGAAAGTCTTGTGCTTGTGGACGGCCAATTTTGTGGTTCTGTTTTGGAAGGGAAACCTTTGAGGCCGCCGGTCTATATTGCTGGTCGAGCACATAAGCAAGATGCTTTGGGTCTGTCTTTGAGTCCCTTTTGCACACTCAAAGAGATTAAAGGTAGTGGTTCGTTATGGATTGATGGCATGGGGGCTGAAACTTTCCTCCCTGCTCATAGTAAACCTTTGAGAAACTTTGATCTTGAAAAACTCCCAGAAGACGATGCCGCTGAGTCTTCTGATCTTGAAGGAACAGCAGAGGAATGGAATGGAAGCAATTTGCCAGATTCTACTGTATCGTTTCAAGATCTTGGAAGCAGTGGTAAAATTGCATCAACGGGTCCAAAATCAGAACCATTCAATAGTCAAGTTGGCATGGACTCATTTCCCAAAGATCCCATCACATGTTCTCAAGATTCTTCAATCCTGGAACCTCAATATTGTGAGTCAAAAGAACTTGATGAGTTCATCATCCAAAGACCGATTCACTTGGAGACAAACACCAATCCGGAACAGCAAGATCTGAACTTACCTGCTGCTGCAAAGGACTCAAGCAATGGCAGCAATAGCATTGAGTCCCAGGACGCAGAGTTCTGCAAGAAAAAAGATACTCGCGAGGAAGACCTGGCAAGCCCCAGCAGCAAGGAATTCTTCTTATCTGAATGCGAAGAAGTGGCCCTCATCAACCAAGATGTTTGGAGACCTTCAGTCTCCTCTACCAATACAGATTCTGAAATCAAACAAACAGACAGCTACAGACATTCAAACAGCGAACCTGGAAACATGACAAGCTCGGAGAAGCCTCCTGTTGCAACAGAGGACAATCAGAACAGGAAGGGTAAATCAATCCTGTATGAAGAGTGTGAAACAACGGCAGCTGAGATTTTGCTCAGTTTTGCACCCAATAGATCACAGGCTGTTACTAAAAGGCATGCAGTGGAAACTGAGTCAGGTAAATCTTATGGAGACTTTGCAACCACTGAAGAGAAGCCAAATTTGTGTCAGAAAAGATATGCAAACTTCAGCAATGGCGGTAGACTATATGAATCCTTGAGCTGGGAAAAATCAGCTAATTGGATGACGACTGTTAAAAGACAGCGGCAACTAGTTCCTGCAAGAATTGTTCCTTGTAACGTTGTTAATCTTGCAGATGTAAACATCACCTTATGAATGTCTCTGTGCAAATTCTAGTTGGAATTGGCACTTGTATTTGATGGATGTTTATCTATATTGTTAAAACGCATATACTACACCTATCTCCTTTCATGCTACGAGCAAAGAAGAGTGACGCAGCATATACTGAAAGATAAAAAGCTAGACTTTCTCGATTTTAAAAATTACAGTCCTTTAGTTTTAAAATAAAATCTGAATGTCAATGATAAGAATTTAATTAACTAGGAAAATAAAAAAAATTGTGAAACAATATATTCCAGGATTAATATGGGCATGATGTCGACCTTAGCTGGTTCAGTTTGCTAACCCTTATAAGAAAAAGTCTGTGAAATATGCTGAATAAATTTCAGTCTGGTCTAATAACAGGTTCAAAATCATGCTTGTTTTCATCAGACTTCTTCTTGAAGTTAAACTCGTAGATGCATGTCTCATGTCAAAGATTCGATGTGTTTTGGCTTTCTGCAATGCTTAATTAGCTTACAAATACCCATTGCGAAGCTTCTGAAGTCCAAGACAAGCACAACTTGGTATTTGTCATATGGATTACAGAAAACTCAATCTGATCTCCATCTCCATCAACTGCTCTCAGGATGCTGTATTTTCCTAACAACAGAAAAAATAACCATGTTGCCTGATAAAGAAAGGACTGAACAAAAATGGAGCAGCAGAAATCCATGGACCATTTGAGAAGAGAAGAACAGAAAACAGAACAGTTAGCACCCCTAGCAGCAATGGGGAAGAAACATCTAGGGCTAGAAGCAACACACGACCAAGAAGAACTCAGCAGGTCTGGAGGCAGGAGCAGTCAAACAAAACCTGCAACATCAACGTAGGGCATCGGAATAAGCAGCATAGGAATTCAGGAAAAACTAGTACATGTGTTGATTGTCTTCATCAAATTAGAAAGAAAATGAATGTCCATCAATCCATTTCCAAATTGTATGAAACAGAAGGTAAGAGAAGCTGGGGTAAACCAAATGATCGACGGGGACTAATCCAAGGAGTCCAGCAGGAGCCATCTCTTTAAAAATATATTCAATTTGATCTTTTTTAGTTTTATTTCAGTTTGATCCCTGAATTTAAAAGTTATTCCAATTCCCATCCCCAAAGTATATTCTCAACCTAAAACCAAATGATCGACGGGGACTAATCCAAGGAGTCCAGCAGGAGCCATCTCTTTAAAAATATATTCAATTTGATCTTTTTTAGTTTTATTTCAGTTTGATCCCTGAATTTAAAAGTTATTCCAATTCCCATCCCCAAAGTATATTCTCAACCTATTTAACAATAAATTGTTAATCTCTACTTGTTTAAATAAAAAAAATTCCTTAATCCACTAAGAATATGTTTGTCTACTAAATCAATTAGGTTGACTCCATTAGTAAACGAACTCTAAATTTTTAATTTTAAATAGCATAAGATTGAACATTTTTTTTCTAAAATTTCAATGCAAATTTAACAATCTTGTCTAAACACTCCTGAAATCTCATATTTTTCAGGTTAAATTATAGTTTTAAAATTCGGCCCGGCTCAGCGAGTCAACATGGGACCCAGCTGACCCGGAGCTAGAACCGGGCCGGGCTTAAGGAAAAATCAGCCAAGAATTTGGCCTGGAAAAACCCGGTCGACCCGGAGGATTGACTCGGGACCTGTAAAACCCGGGTAAACCCAGATGAAACCCGACTTTTATATATATACGTAAAACGTCACCGTTCAGATAGAAAACCCAAACTCTTCAATCTGCAAAGCCATCAATTGCAAGAAAGAGCAGATAGTTGCAATGGGGAGAGAGATGCATGTCAGGTGGTGGTGGTGGCGGCAGACGCCATGGGATGGTGGATGGATGTGTTTGTGTTGCAGGGAGAGTTTGTTGAGCGATTGTTTGGAGGGGGGTCAGATCTTATGGTGATGATGGCGATCCGATTTTGATTGGTGCAGACATGGGTGTGGGTGTGGGTGTGGGTGTGGGTTAAAGGCTTTTGTGGTGAGAATTAGCGCACGTTTGCAAAAAAAAGGATTTTAAGGGTAAAGAGTGAGGAAGATTAGAGAGAAAAACACAACAAACCCCCCGGTGTTTTTGTGGTCTGGAACAAAAACAAAAAACTATAAAAGAAAGTACAATACACACACAAAAAGGATGAAATAAATGGGGAAAAAAAAGAATCTCGCTTTTTTGGTGTGGCTTGGTTCATCAAAACTTTCACCCCCAGCAACATAACCCCCGTGTGCGATCTGGAGTCCTGTTGGCATGGTAGTTAAAGAAGAAGAAGATGTAAAGAGCTGTGGAAGCAAAATAGTGAAGTTGTACTCTACAAAAGCGAATTCATCATTGAGAATTCAAAATAGAGAAGGGAATGCTGGATTTTTCTTCCTTTTATCTCTCTAGCCTTTTGTGGTTAAGCATAGAATTTATTTTTCTATTTGCGTGTTGTGTAAATCATAAATAAAATAAGGATCTTAAATTTTAATATTCATTTGTCAGGTTTTTCTTTTTTTTTGTATTTTTTTGGGTTGATCCGGGTTAACCTATCTGATCTGTGATTTAATTATTATATTAGATTGACTACTAGATGGAGTTTAAAAACTATAGGTTAAACTATTGGATTGGGGAATAACTATGGTATAATGGTTTAATAACTATGGAGCAATAAGCATCAATCGATTGACAAGTCGTTGAGGACAGCATTAAGTTCCAAATCTTGGAACGACAAGCCGCGACAAGAATCCTGAAGAAGAAGCTCCTAAACTCTTCTCCATGCTTCCTTTTGCCTCTTCTCCAAGCTTTCAAAAACCCTTCTCTCTCTCGTTCTCAATCTCTCTCTCCCAAATTCCACTCCAATCTCTCTAAAAAAACCCCTAGAAATGGCGTCAAAAAGGCTAACGAAATCAGCTTTAACCACCATTAAATCCACCTCAAAGCTATCAAGACTCTCTCACTCGCCTCAGTCTTCACTCTCTCGCACTCGCGCAATCTCCTCCTCCTCCTCTTCACTGCTCGCCACGGCCTTTTCTCGGCCTCTAAACGACAATAAAAATGTCGTTTTCGCCAACTTTTCAACGATCACTTCCACTCGCTTCTTCCACTCTTCCTCTCCTCGTTTCTCCTCTGCCACGGCCAGCTCCTCCCAGGTAAGTTTTTTTCTTTTTCCGTTATTTCTTTGTTATTATTGTTAGTATTAATTTATGAATTGTAGAGAATTTTATGTTTTTTCCTAATTATTCGAGTTAATGAGAGTTTAAAATTGTAATTTAGTTAACTATTTACTTGAAAATTACAATTCGAAAGAAATGTTTTTGGAAAAGCACAGCTTTTTAGCACTCGGCAAATTATGAACAGAAAAATAAATTTTTGGTTTGAACTCGGAAAATTAAATCACGTTTCACAAGTATTTGCGAAGGAAAGTGACGGAAACATGGCAGCAATGTAATCAGTGTTATGGAATGTCTTGTTAGTGAGCAGCTAATAAATTTGGGTTTTCTTTTTTGTTTTTATATATATTGTTTTTTTTAATGTTTAATAATGTTATTATGTAGTGGAGATATTCTTTTACATGAGTGTTTTCACATGTTCTGATGGCATTTCTGTTATTTCCAGCTTGATCCGTCTCAATTCACTGAGATGGCGTGGGAGGGGGTAGTTGGTGCTGTTGAAACAGCACAAGCTAACAAGCAACAAGTAGTGGAAACTGAGCATTTGATGAAATCCCTATTGGAGCAAAAGGATGGATTGGCGAGAAGAATCTTTGCAAAGATTGGAGTTGACAACTCTTCAGCTTTGCAAATCACAATCGACTTTATATCGCATCAACCAAAGGTGTGTAGTGTGCTTCAATGATACATTTGTGCATGCTTTTGATGGATATACAATATGTAGATGTAGGCTTGTGGTTGTGTTGGAGCGTGTGCGCATGCATTTGATGATTTGTTTTTGTTGCAGGTGACAGGTGGGACCAGTGGCCCTGTAATGGGTTCAAATCTCAGCTCCTTGTTGGACAATGCGCGAAAGAATAAGAAGGATATGGGAGATGATTTTGTTTCTGTAGAGCATATTGTCTTGGCATTCCATTTAGACAAGAGGTTTGGGCAGCAGTTTTTGAGGAACCTTGGGGTTAGCGAGAAGGATTTGAGGGATGCTGTTACAGCTGTTCGTGGAAATCAGAGAGTAACTGATCAAAGTATGAGTTTAGATTTTCTTTTTTTTTTCTGCATAATTTTACTCTATGATTCAACTAGTATGTCAGTCTAGTTTATTAAGATTTTGCCTTTTCATCTGTATAATAGTGTAAGGCATGTGCTTGTACAACTTTGACATGCATGTTGCTATGCAAGAATAAATCCTCTTCTTCTGCTAGCAACTTTTACTTGGTGTTATACTTCCTGTAATAATTTGTAGCCTATCCTTATCTGTTATATTCTTAATGTTCACAGATCCTGAAGGGAAATACCAGGCACTGGATAAATATGGGAGTGACTTGACTGAGCTTGCTAGGCGTGGAAAACTCGATCCTGTGATAGGTCGAGATGATGAAATCCGGCGGTGTATCCAGATATTATCACGTAGAACAAAAAATAATCCTGTTATTATTGGCGAGCCTGGTGTGGGAAAAACTGCAATTGCTGAGGGGTAGGTCTACTGTTCACATATAAGGAATTTAAATCCCATCCTTGTATTTGATGATTGCATGGAAAACTTAGTAGTTTATATTGTTGATTTGGGTAAATTGATGGTTTGTATCTCACTAAGCTGGATGGAATTATGAAGAAAAAAAGGGGACTGCTTTGCATACTTGGCAAACACTGAGCTGGGTAGAATTATGCACAAATCTTTCCCAAAATTGTGATGTCTAAGTTTCCTGAATAATGGTAGCTACTGAAATTTGAGACGCACAACACTTTGTATCTGCTGGTTATCTAGAGTGTAGTCCATTTGGTTTGTCAACTTAATTGAAGGAAAACAATTCCCTGCTCGTGTTGATATGTCGTGGTACTGGACCTGTAATTCATCCTTTGTGAATTAATGTTCTCACCTATTCCATGGGCCATTCAAAAGGCTTCTTTACTATGTTCTGTGTTGAAATATGCCATTACTAATTCATGTAACTTCACAATTGAGAATCATATTGAGAATCTTTCTTGATGCATTGATGAGTTAGATCAAAATTTTAGGCATCATGTGCAATTCTCTTTTCGCTTTTGTTTTTAATGAAATTGTGTTTTATTTTTGTAGACTAGCTCAAAGAATTGTGCGTGGTGACGTGCCAGAACCTCTGTTGAATCGGAAGGTTGTTATCCTTATCTTCCTCTTTCCCTCGATTTCGCACCCATTGTTTATGGGTAATTGAAAGCTTTTGCTAGATCTTTTTACATTTTACTCTAAATTACATCTTGTTTTGTATTGACTGGGTAAAAATAAGAATTTTTTTAATGACTCGAATCAAATTCCTCTTATGGATTTAATTTGAAAGAGTTGGAAATCAAATATGATTTTGAGCGATCTGACATATCGGAGTTCATATTCTGGTCCTGCGGATATGCAATTAGATTCAGATTTGGATTTTGCAAGATACACTGATTGTTTTTGCTGACAAGCCTAAATTAATTTGAATAGAACTTTTTTATGCTTCAATTTTGTGTATGGACAGTTAATCTCCCTGGACATGGGGGCATTGGTTGCTGGTGCCAAGTATCGTGGAGAATTTGAGGAGAGGTTAAAAGCTGTGCTGAAGGAAGTTACTGCTTCAAATGGGCAGATCATATTATTCATTGACGAGATCCATACTGTTGTTGGTGCAGGTCAGTGCCATGCTTCTGCTTGCTGTCTTCCTTTATTTACTAATAATTGCTATGCAGGTTAGAATTAACCAACTATTTACTTAGATGCACTGTTAGAATTGGTGGTTTTAGATGCTTGACACAAAACTTTTGAGTTCATATTCACAAGTGTTTGAGTTGGGTGTGTGTTTGCATGAGGTGAGATCACGGGTAATTTTACGTGTCAGCAGACACTCTCAAATTGGCATCTCAGTATGTAATCTTCTCTATGATGTCACAACTGTCTTAATTAAGAATTTATTCACCATTGACATGGGAGGCCTTCTTGATGATTTTCTTGCAGGGGCTACTTCTGGTGCAATGGATGCTGGGAACTTGTTGAAGCCAATGCTTGGGCGAGGTGAGCTACGGTGTATAGGGGCAACTACATTGAATGAGTATAGGAAATACATTGAGAAGGATCCAGCACTCGCACGAAGGTTCCAACAAGTGTTTTGCGATCAACCAACTGTTGAAGATACAATATCCATTCTTCGCGGGCTGCGTGAGCGTTATGAGCTACATCATGGTGTTAAAATATCAGACAGTGCCCTTGTTGCAGCAGCAGTTCTTGCAGATAGATACATCACAGAACGTTTTCTGCCTGACAAAGGTAAAATTAAGTAACGAGAAAAAGAGAACTTTATTTTTCAACATTGGACATAAAAGGCAGGGGTGGTTTCTGTTAAATTTTATGCCCGCATCTGTGTATGGTGATAGAAAATAAACTATTTCCAGAGTTTCAGCTTCAATCTTTAAAGTGAGTATGAAAGGAGAAAATTTCATTTTTCTATGGATGAATAAGTCTTCGGCTTGCAACCACAAAGGTGCAGTTTTAAGACTTGAGAGCAAGCACTCTATGCAAAAAAGTTTTGAGTATTTGACCATTCTATTCTCCTCCCATTACTCCATTTCAGGATCATAACTGGATAATGGGTTATTCTTTTTCCATTGTATTTTTCTTTTTTGTTGCCACTTTATTTGATGCATAGTGATAGTGTGCGATCTAATTGACAATGCACGAGAGCAATTAAAGCATTGAAGTGCACTCAATGCCCTCTATTAGTGGTCATTGTGGTGGCTAGCTTGATATCTGTCAAATAGGAAAATGAGAAGCATTATAACTGGAAAGGATGAGCACTCCTACTTACCTCCAAAAAGAATAAAGTAAAAAAAGGGAGGGGGAGGCTGGGGAATAAGGAAGACTAGCAATTCACCTTTTGTTTTTTTAACTTTTTAAGGTTTCTAGGCGCTTAATTTGGCACTACAATCTTCTACCATCATGGTCACTACCAAAAAATGTTTGACGCTGTACATTTTAGTTTTTCTCTGCCTGTGATCTGTTGACCTCTCTCATTATCTCTTTCTGAGTTATTGTCCAGCCATTGACCTTGTTGATGAAGCGGCTGCAAAGCTGAAAATGGAGATCACTTCTAAACCTACAGAGCTGGATGAAATCGATAGAGCTGTGTTGAAGTTGGAGATGGAGAAGTTGTCTTTGAAAAATGACACCGATAAAGCATCAAAAGAGAGGTTGAGTAAGCTTGAACATGATTTGGAAGAACTTAAGCAAAAACAGAAAGAACTAACTGAACTTTGGGATCGCGAGAAGGATCTCATGAATCGAATACGATCCTTAAAAGAAGAGGTAAGTCTTTGTTTGTTATTGGTGGACTGACCTCAAAGTTATCCTCATACCTTAATTTTTCGTTGTACTTTTTAAAAATGCTTGTAGATTGATAGAGTCAATCAAGAGATGGAAGCTGCTGAGCGCGAGTATGACCTGAACCGCGCTGCTGAGCTCCGATACGGAACTCTAATGTCCCTTCAACGCCAGTTAGAGGAGGCTGACAAAAACCTTTCTGAATTCCGAAAGTCTGGAAAGTCTTTGCTTCGAGAAGAGGTGACTGATTTTGACATTGCTGAAATTGTAAGCAAATGGACTGGTATACCAGTGTCAAACCTTCAGCAATCAGAGAAGGAGAAGCTAGTTTTACTGGAAGAGGTGCTACACAGGAGAGTAGTTGGTCAAGATATTGCAGTAAGGTCAGTGGCCGATGCCATCCGGCGTTCAAGGGCAGGACTATCTGATCCAAATCGTCCGATAGCTAGCTTTATGTTCATGGGCCCCACTGGTGTGGGCAAAACTGAGCTTGCAAAGGCCTTAGCCAGTTTCCTCTTTAACACTGAAAATGCTCTAGTAAGAATAGATATGAGTGAATACATGGAAAAGCATGCGGTTTCACGCTTGGTGGGGGCCCCACCTGGTTATGTTGGTTATGAAGAAGGTGGGCAACTCACTGAAGTGGTTCGTAGAAGGCCATATTCCGTAGTGCTGTTTGATGAAATTGAGAAAGCGCATCATGATGTCTTCAACATTCTGTTACAGTTGTTGGATGATGGAAGGATAACCGACTCTCAAGGAAGAACTGTTAGTTTTACTAATGCTGTTGTGATTATGACTTCAAACATCGGTTCCCATTTGATACTTGAAACTCTCAGTAATACACATGATACCAAGGAAGTTGTTTATGATATCATGAAAAAACAAGTTGTAGATTTGGCCAGACAACATTTCCGTCCAGAATTCATGAATCGTATTGATGAATATATTGTTTTCAAGCCTTTGGACTCCAAAGAAATCAATAGAATTGTTGAGATACAGGTAATAATTCTTTCCTATAGTAAACGTTTAGTTCATTGTTTTGATTGCCTTTCTTTTTCCTTGTAGATTTTTTTGCTAGGACACCTGAATGCATTTTCTAACCCACATTGGTCAATAGAACTTTGGAATCCCTGCAACATGTAATTCTGTGGGATTCTTGGGAATAGAAGGAGGCTGATGTAGCGTTTAGGTAGTCTTGTTGATTTCTTTTCCAGTTTAGTCACATTTTGTAATGAACATCCAGAGAGAGAGAGGCCATCTCTCTATGAGCATCATCTCATTTGCTTCTTGTTTATGGACCTCAGACGAGTTGGTTGATGAGGTCCGAATTCCAAATTATCCATGGAACAGTGACATAGGGAAGGATTTTTTTTTTAAAAAAAAAAAAACTCACCTCTATAGAAAATAAGTGGTTCATCCATTTCAATGGCCAAGTTTCTAGCTTTTTGAGTAATTTGCTGGTTTTGTATTGGACTAAAATTCATGAGCGCATTGGTTATTGCATGTTTCTTGCTTGATGGTTTGCAGCATTCACGATTAGTGAAAAGGTATGAGAGAGGTTGATCTGTGAACTATTTGTTCCTATGTGTGCTTGTTCTGATACCTGTCATGTAATGAATGAAGAATTGGTCCAATCATGTTCTGCTGCCTATTATTTCTAGGCAGGTTTGACTCTCCAAGGCAATAGGCTCCCGTCCTCTCAGTGTATGATGCATCTGAGGTTGAACTATAATATCTGTTGTTTGTGACCCTATTGGTTTAAAGTTAATCAGCTCGTGTTCTTTGATACTCCTCTAATATGTTTACATGAATGAAAGTTTTTGAGACATAGGCCCCTGTGATTAAATGTGTGCTTCTTTTGTGTTTTGTTTTTTAATTGAACTGTGTCATAAACTATTTTGATCAGGATCTAACATTTCATTGTCTGTTGCTAGATGAATCGACTGAAAGAGAGGCTCAAACAAAAGAAAATCGATCTGCATTACACCAAGGAAGCCACCGACCTTTTGGGGAAACTGGGCTTTGACCCGAACTTCGGAGCACGACCAGTTAAGCGTGTGATACAGCAGTTGGTTGAGAATGAAATTGCAATGGGAGTCCTGAAGGGAGATTTCAAGGAAGAAGATTCGATTATAGTTGATGCTGATGTAGCTTCAGATCTTCCTCCCCAGAACAGATTGCACATCAGGAAAATAGAGAGCCGTTCATTAAGAGAAGCCATGGTTGCCTGATAGATTTCCCTTTTGAAGTTGTAAGTATGTAATGCTTCGTTTTGTTTTAGCACAAGCTTTCTAGACAGTATGGCAAGATACTGTCTTTTCCTTTTCCTTTTCCTTTTCGCCCTTTGTAAAAAGGAAAATGGCCAAATAAGCGCTGCTAGTTCCATATTTAAGTTCAAGTTAGTTTTAAATTCATCTTCTTGATTTAGGCACTGTTATTAAACCTGCCTGCTTAGGGGGTCGATCCTGAATCTCAAAACAAGTTAACCTGAAATGAGTTGATTTGACTTAGGGTCTGTTTGGCATTGCGTTTGTAATTGCGTTTTGTTAAATTTTGAATTTTTTTTTTTGCTAAAATTGAGTGCGGTTTGTACTTTTTGGATCGTTTTGATGTGCTGATGTCAAAAATAATTTTTAAAAAATAAAAAAACATCATTGGCATGTATTTCGGCACGAAAAGCTATTTGAAAAGCAACCGCAACCACACTGCCAAACACGCTGTTAATGAGTCAACTTGTAACCCGGTAAAAACCTTGATGCTGGGTCGTTTTAGATTGTTCTATCCCTTTCCTGCTGATTTTTTCTCCCCTAAACTTTTCAAGGGAAGAACTATCAGCTACTGTAGAACAAATTTTCAAACCCTAATTTTTTCAGGGAGATGATGTTTGCTAATTTTTTACATAGAAAAATACCATGCTTAATTAGGAAGGTAGCAAAAGGGACAGCTATGCATATCAAGAACACTGCCCAAAACAAAAAATACAGAAAAATTACTGGTGCCTAATTGGATATTTAAATAGGGATTTGCAAAGTTAAATCTCCTTAAGACTGTAATTTATTTAAAGGATTAATATATAAGCTTAACAGCAAAATACATGATTAGCAAGACTTGAATATGTTTAACTAAATTTTCATCAGAACCCATCAGTTTTTAAAAAAGAAAAAAAGATAGAAGATGGGTGTGCAAATAGGCTAATCATCCAACTTGAAAATCCCATAGAATCACTAATTAATTGATGAACAATTAGCAAGCTCTTGTTGTCCCATGCAGTGTCCATCCTCTTTGTCTCCAACAATCAAGCCTGTCAAGCACCTAGGTCCTTGCCAATCTTCACACACATCCCATCCTGTTGGCTTGATTTCTTCTACAGAAACAACAGGATTCTTCTCCTTGTCATCATAAGGCACTGGCTCAAGTGCTGCTTCCAGTCCCATTAAAAGTTGAGGATCGACTTCAGAATTCCAGTCAATTTTATCAATATATTTGTCAGGATTTTGATAGTGTGTTCTGTAATAACGGGCGTGACCGAATTTGAGTGCCCAAAACCTGCACTTAGCGTTGTAGAAGCACTCCTTTCCTTCAGTGTCATCCCACAGCATGATCTTCCCTGTTGGCAAGATGTATTTCTTGGCTTTCAAGAAATCTTTCCATTGCATTCCGCCTACTTGGAGGCAGAATTCCTTCTCCCATTTCGGAACAGGCCTACTCCCGCTTTGTGTTTGTGATATTTTTGGGTAAATCCTGCTCCTAGCATCTTGGCATGGAGATCTTTTGCGGTATGCCATGTTTTTTTTTTTTTTTAAAGAAAACAAGAGCAATAATAGACAATAAGAACTAAGAACACAGTAAATGAGAAGCAAAGAGAGTGATGTTTTTGTTAGTACATTTTGACTATTTATAATTCAATCTGAATCCTCTCCATGATTTGGATAGGATTGGAGGAAATTGGCAGGTTAATTAGGTTTCTGGTGGAACGAGCTCGTTACGAGTTGTTCTGTGTGTAAAATTATTATTTTTAGTAAATGATTAAAGATTTAGATTACAATGTATTAAAAAGATTTTCATCTATAATTGGTGGGATGAAACAAGATGATTAATTTGTGAATATGTCCAACTCAACATTTTATATAATTTTTTCAAGAAAATTGATTTTCTGGTTATGCAGGTCTGGGAGTTTAAAAAGAAAAATTCGCAGTGAGTTATTAATCTATGTGCTAAATTAGTGCACGAATCTCTTGAATATGAATTAAAATGAATTTATGAACATTTTATTAATCTATCCAACTCAACATTTTATATAATTTAATGGAAAAATAAAGGGATTAAAAGCTTGAAAAGGAAATATTATTAATTAGGTGAATAATTGGTTTGTAGTGAACCGACGTCTTAAAAAAGAACTTGTCCAATAATCTTTACAATCATTTTCCCCAAAAAAAGAAAGAAAGAAAAAAACAATTATCTCGTTCTCCCTTGAATTAATTAAAAATCCAAAAGGAAACCTTACCAGGTGAGCTCGAATGGTGCTGGATCGAGTTGGCTGGTGGGCTAGATTCGACTAATGATTACTTTAAAAAATGAAAATTAGAATACTATAAATTGAAAAAAATATATATCTTTAATTAAAATATCATGTCATGTAATTTTCTAAAAAAGACAAGAAAATGGATTTTGCTAACTCTATCCTAAACTGAAACTCTAAAAGGAAATTATCACTAGGTGAATTGTCTTAGTGGTGGATTATACTCATAATGGTTTGGTTTATGTGCTAGGTTTATCTAATATTTTTTAATAAAATAGTATGAATTTGGAATATTGTAAATAAAAAAAGAGCTATATAATTGGTGGGTGGCATTTTATTTTATTATTTGTCAAGCGAATTGGATAAATTTTTACTTACCGAAAATAAAATTTTAGTATTGACTCTTCTAACTAGATCAACTAAATTTGTAAAAAAAAAAATTAAATTAAAACTCAATTTAAATTTTAAGTTCACCTGTCAGTCAGATATATAAACTCGAATGCTAAAACTATATTTGTTTTCGGCTAGATTTTATATTAACGACAAACACAACAACATATTTAATATAATATTAAACTTGGTTTTATGATGCGGAATCTACTAAAAAAATAAATTTAAAATACAGATTTTGTATAATAATTTTTATATATTTTTTTAATTAAGTTTTGTAAATATTCCTTACTGTTCATTTTTTTTACTATTTGTAAAAAAACCAAATCATTTTACCCAAATATTTTATACATGTATTTTATTATATATAAACTTCAATCGTAATTTTTTTAATTTTTTACTAATCACATATCTAAATTCAACTAAATACAAATAAAAATATTTTTTTAAAACTTATTTTTTTTCAAAAAAGTAATCAATGTCTCTTTTTATCCTTTCATAAACGTGGAGAAAATTCATTCACAAAGTAAGCTGAATAGGGGAAAAGCAGGCAATAAATAGCAAGCATTGAAAATAGGAAGCAAAAGGAAACAGGAATCAAATCCATGCCATGAAATATTCAGAGCGAGACACCCACCAGCCTTGGCCAACAAAAGTTCAAGGAAGTTTGGCCATTACAGCAATGAAAATGGTGCCAAAAAGGACAAGGGCTCGACTGCAATATCAATGCTGCCTGGTGCCCTCAGGTACTCTCCTCTTGTCCTCCCTCCACATCAATTTTTTCATGCAGACGTTTCTTCTTACAATCATAGAGGTAAACCATGAATATCAGCCACAGCCACATTTTGGCCAAACAAACAAGGCTAGCATGCACTACTGTGACTGCAACCCCACTTCCTCCCTTGTCCCATCCCACGTAAACGCATCCCAATCTTAAGGCAAACCTCCACGCAAAATACACTAGCATTAGAAGAAATCCAAGTTGCCTGCTACCTCTGCTTAGATATGCTGAGATTATCAATGCTACATCACCATGTTTCTCTTCCAAAATGGAAATCAGAATTCCCATGTTCCATACAGCACTCCACTCTATGTATTTTGATAGTAAAACTATAAAGACTAAGGAAAATACCATGGAGAAGAAGGAAGCGACTGACCCGAGGTATATGTACATCACCGTGGAGACCAGTCCAACTGAAATAAGAGAATCTAAAAGGAGAGCATAGATGGATGTGATGAGAGGCCCTTTAATTCTTGTTTCTTTGATGCATCTGCTTAACATGTCCTTAAGATTCATGGCTTTCCGATCTCCTTTGTAAATCATTGAAGCGATGTCTACTATAGCAATCATGCTGAAGAGGTCTAGCAGATGGAGTATCCCTAAATATATGAGACAAAGTAGAAAAAACTTACTAGAAATTCCTTCAATCAACCTCTCTGTAGCTCCTGGTGTTGCATAATAATAATCGAAAACATCAAAAGGAGATGTTCTCTCCTTTAAAATATCCTTTAATGTTTTGATCATGGTTTGCTGGAAGACAGTCTCGTACATGATCAAAAAGGAGAAAAAAGGGAGAGAGGAGAAGAAGGCAAAGATGATGAGATTGGGATTTCTGAAGGGGATTTTGAGGGATTCTTTGAGCAAGTCGAAGAACCCTAGCTGCTTCTCTTCCATCATGGTTTGAGAGTTCTTCATTTTTCCACAAGGAATCTCTCAACTAGTGGTTGCTTTAAGGATAAAAGTCTTCTCTGCGTTTGAAGACTTTGGCGGCAATTGACTTGACCTGTGTTGGTTGCCTGTTGTGGGGTGCATCGGAGTCCTCGAAAGATGATAATAAAAATTTCGAAGGCATTGCTCTGATTGACTGCATTTTTTGGACGAGTTCACTCTTGACATTTTTTAATATGGTTCTAAGCATTGATTTGCTCGGAAGGGACTTGGTTTTGACGACCACAGAATTCACCAGCTAATACTCGTTTGATTTTGTATTTTAAAAATATTTTAAAAAAATTAATTTTTTTTATTTTCTGATAATTTTAAAATATTATGTCAAAAATAATTTTTAAAAAATTAAAAATATATATTGTTTTAATATATTTTCAAATAAAAAAATATTTTAAAAAACAAGAGAAGAAAACTTGAGTAATGTAAAATTATTTACACTGTTTAGATCTGAAATTTTCAGAATCAAGAAGTTTCACCATTAGTTTCTCTAGCCTCTTTGAATTAACAGTACTTGGTTTAACAGCAAAGGGACTCCCATAAACAACACAAGGATCTTTATCTGAAAGAGACTTTCCTGCACACCAGCGCCCTCTAGTAAGCTGTCCATCCGGTATCCCCAGAAGTTCTTTGTCAATTTTGTTAAGAACTGGATCATCCTTTGCAAACTTACGGGCAAAGGGGGCACCACTTGCAACCATGTCTTCAAAATGCTCCACGGTGAGATTCAATGGATATTGCTTTGGAGGGTTATCCCACTTCAGGTAATGCAGGTCATGGTTAACTGTAGTGTTTTGGTAATCTTTTTGGTTGCAAATGACAGTATGGAAGTATCCCTCTGTGGATGACAGGAAATTTGTGTAATACATAAGGACAGTGCGGGGGAGGTTATCCCATCCCCAGACACAGAATTCAAGAAATGACCTTGTAAGAACAACCAATTCAGACCCTGAAATCAGATAATAAACTAGGGTGAGGTCAAGGAAAGAAGAGAACTACAGCGTGACATGCTATAATGGTCCTACAGAATGTACAAAATGAATGCAAAAACACAGCTTCCCAGCAATTTATTGTTCAGTTGAGCTATTCTCATATCTTAAAATAGCTGGGAAAAGCATATGAATCGTGTAATAGTGATGTACGAAATGAACATTAGAAAGAGATTATTTAGGTATGAAATAAGGAAATTAAAAACTGAAGACATGAGTGACTTCACGATATAAAGCTGATATGAAAGCAGTACCCATAAATAACTTGAAAGCGGCAGGCAAACTCCTTTTCTCTTTGGCCCAAAATACACCAGACTTCTTTGCATGATACAAGCCTGGATCTATGATTATAGGCTTTGCTCTTTGGTACCTGAAAGATATGGGAAAAAAAAATTATAAAGACACCACAGTCACGAGATGTAATGTTCTAAATCAAGTTTATAACTATAGCATCCTCACTCTTTCCAACCGATACCACTTGTGTGCTCCAAGAAGTTCAGATCTCTAGGCAAGTAGGAGAAAATATGCAGGATATCTGAAACAAAATGCCGTGATAAGTTTCTTTGACAACACTCTTATTCCATAAAATATCAACTGAGACCAACTCTGTAGTCTGTAGTTAGTTTTCCTTTTCACTTTCATGAAACGTAGATCTTATGTTTCTAATTTCTTAAAGGTTTAAGTAGCTATACAAATGCACTTTCATTGTCTAATTCCTCCGAATTATGAGTGAGTGGACATAACTACATGCACAAAATTGTTAGAAATACATAAATCCGGGTACAACAATGTCTCAGGTAATATGAACTTCACACTACCAAGCATGGCCAACTTGCAAATCCACTTAACGCAGCCTTCTACATTATCCTAAAGATTATAAACAAATGCACGAGCAGATCCATTTTCAATCTTGGCATCTCTTGAAACATCAACAACATGACCCTTCTATTCTACATCATCTACTTTCTCATTGCACTTAAAATCTTATAAAGCAAGGCACAAAACACTCATTTTCCTATCCCTCGCCTCCTACCTAGCTAAAAATAAGCACCACACACTATAAATAGCCACAAACACGAATCCAGAAATCACACACAATAACCAATTCAAAGCAATCACTATTTAAAACAAAACACAAAGAAAAACAACACAAATATTCACAAAGCATCTTGAGCCATAAACAAAGACCTTATAAATCACGTTCACCTATCAAAAACTACCATCAAAATAAAAAATCCAGCACAAAATAATAAATCCATTTCAAATCAAGCTCTAATTAAACCCAAAACAACACAAATGATAAAAAAAAATTACCATCTTGAGGCATAAGCCCAAACCTATAAACCACACTATCTGTACAAAACTACCCATTAAAACAAACAATCTAACAAAAAAACCCAATTCAAATCATTCTCTATTCAAGCCAAAAACACCAAAAAAGCAAAACAAAAGTTCAAAAAGTTACCATCTTGAGGCATGAGAGGATAATCTTCAGCACTTAAATTAACAAACCAATCCCAATCTTCAAACTGCTTCAACAAAATAGCAACCCCATGTAGTATACTAGCAATCATAGTAGGCCCTTTATATGTAACCAAATCACCCTTACCAAGAACCATAACATTCCCAAATTCCCTCATCACACCACTCTCTACCTTTACATACTTTGCAAGCTCAAGCCTTTCACCGTCACTTGCTTCAAAATCAAGATGCAACAAATAGTAGTTTCTAGGATTATACACTGCTTGAAGCAATCTTTTTACACTTGAAACATCCCCTTTTGTGCCTGAGATGAAGTAAGCAAACCTTGGCACTCTCGGCAACTGTGATGGGTCATTGAGATTTTGGTCTAGGATGGAGTGTTTTTGCTGGTTTGAGGAAGTGTCGGTTGATGGAGACGATTTGTTTTGACCGACAATTAAAAGGAGGATTAGAGAGAGTAAAGCCAGTGTGATTAGTAGAATCAGACATGTTCGATCTAGGGAGTATGAAATGTGTGTTCTCTTCATGGTTTCTTGCTGTTGAGAATGCGAGCTCTGTTTCTCACATCGGAGCTCGAAGATTTTGAGGTTTTGCAAAACGTTTGGTGGGACTGGTGGTATGTCTTTTTTCAGAACTCTTGAAGTTACCTTCATGTGTCTGAAACGCATTGGAACACATGTTGGGGAAACGTCAAGTCTAGTCCCTTACTTATATACTCATTTTCAATTGAGTCTAAATCTATATAATTTTATCAATTTGATCCTGAATATTTTAAAGATTTATCCATCGGTTTTTTCTTCAAATTAATGTTGTTTTTGTGTATAAAATATGAATATTCGACTGAAAATATTTATATTTATTAATTTAATATTTTTTTATCAAAAACAATTCCCATCAACATCGTTTTAGTGAAGAAGATTTAGTCTTATCCAACATAACAATGGGATACAAAATACCCTTGAGAATCAAATTGAAAATTCAATGATTCAAATTAAAATTTTAATTAGATTGGCATTAAATAAATGAGTTTATTTATTTGCGGTTTTTTTGGGGAAACATATATAATCGATATTGAATTGACCAAAATTTATATATTCGTTACCCATTACATGAAATTAAATACAGTATTATAAATAAAATAAAAGGTATTTTAATTTCCATAAATAAATCAATAATTCATTCATTAGAAGTTAATTCTCTTTGAGAAAAAAGTCAGCCATAAGATTGTTTTTTTTTAGAGAAAATATTGGTTACCATTACATAGATTCTCACTCTCAAATAGATATTGAGAGATTGCCGAAATATTATAATTAAAATAATAAAGATTTTAATTACCGTACATAAATCAGGCATCCATTAAAAGTTATTTCTCTTAAAAAAGTCAACCATTAGACTCTCTCTTTTTTTTTTTAAGAAAGAAAAATACAGTATTATGATATTTGCATTAGACTATGGTAATTGATAATTAATTATTTTAATATTTAAGTTATTTTTTAAGTACAAGGAATAAATAAAGATATAATTTGGAGTTATCATATTAAGTATAAAATTGGCTTAATATGTGTTTAATCAGCCGACTAGATTAAGTAAACTAGATTTTTTTAGATTAATATTTTTTCAATTTAACTTAAAACTTAAATAAACTTAGTTTATAAGTTAAAAATTTCTTGGTCAATTTACCTAACTAAATTTAATAACTATGATTTTAATTGGGTATGTATATTTTATCCCAAAAAAAGAAAAAGGTATGTATACAGATATTTTAGATTTGTTTTTTTTGTTAATTATAAATATTTAAGTTAGTTTACGTGCACATCGACTAATCCTTTGAGATTCTGAAGTTAATGACTATATAAACCTTCAGTAGCTCTAAGGATTGTAACACTCGAATTGGTAACCTCTAGAAAGTAAATTCAGGACCTGACTAATTAAATTACATCCTTTAGGGGTGGCTAAAAAATTAAATAAGGAAACCTAATATTCTTAACTAATTAATATATCTAACTTGTTTATATTAACCATAAACTATAATCAATAAAAACATTGACCTATATCCAACCTGTAAAACTGTAGGGTTTTGAATGCACAGGTCAAATTCTATTTATGGTCGACGAAGCAGCATGATCATGATATGGACTCTGCACCCAAAACTCCCACCTTGTGCCAATCATTCATTTGGTTAGTTAGTCTAGTAATTTTGTGGTCTCCTAAATGAGAGGCTCAGCAATCTCTTGTATCTGCCTAACAAAATATTTTTTTATGTCTGTGGGCTCCTAAACGATTACTGTGAGTTCTCAAGATAAATTTTTTTTCCATGCTTGATTTGTGGCTTTGGCCAAGGCTTGAGTTGTTCATAATTCCAAGTATGATTAAAATCATGCTCCCTGCACCAAAAAATGGCCATGTAATCAACAGATTTATCGAAACTGTGCTGAGTCTTATCAATGATCCTGTAATTCAACGACATAGTAATATGTGTTGGGTCTCTTTTTGATTTTTTTTAAAAATGAAGCTTTACTAGAGAGTTACCACTTGAGATACACTAGTTCTCCATCATTATATATGAACTAAGGATGGCCTATAATTCTCTTAGAAGACAAGTTTCTTAGATAATTATTAAACCCAGTTTGATTTTAACTCAAAAGTTTGATCCGAAATCTGATCTTAAATACCAGGTTTTATTTTTCCGGACTTTGAGTGGGTTCATCTGATAACTTAAAAATCGACCCAATAACTCGAACCCTAGTTCAGACAACCGTGGCTTCTAATACGTGTCGGTTTTAACTTGTGTTCTTGTAAGAAATTGATGTGATCGGCCATGAAAGGATAGGAGTTGAATCCATAACCTCTTTATCCTATTCCAAGTAGACCACACCCTCTCTCCCATTGAGCCACCAACCCGCATCCATAACGAATACTTTAATGAGTCTGGATTAGTTGGCAATTAATTTCCGAACCAACAAATACTTCTTGAGATTCTTGCAAGCCTCCACCCTCCAGCATTCAAACAAGTCAAGTATAAAGAAATGGAGTTACCCATTCCTAGTTAAGCACCATAACACTAGGCATTAGTGTGAATTAATTATGCTTAGCTGTGCTCTCTCTGCCCATTGGTCGGTGCTCTGCCGAGGTTAGGTATCGACCTGCAAGACATTTATGAAATATGTTTGTGATTTCTTGTATTCACAGTACATTTTCATTTCTCCTTAAAAAAATCTAGGGTTTGTGAGTGCAGTAGGGACCAAGAAACATGGTCGAAGATCATGTGGTTTAGCAGGATATAAGTTTTCAGGAAAGAAAAAAGAAAAGAAAAAAAGAAGAAGAGTGGGATCTGTGGTTGAAGATCATGCGTGGAGACCACCTACAAACATGGTGAAGTAGTAGATCAAAAGCAAACCTTTCTTTCCTTGCTGTAGATCTATGGAGAAGAGATCTTGACCTTAATTCTGCCACCCTCGACCGACTATATATATATATATAGTCAACAATGTCAGCAGTATGCTTTGGCACCATCAATGAATTGAATCTACAAGGTTTTTTCTTATCATATCTTAGATATATAGATCTAAGAAGTATTTAGGTGATTATTAAGAAAGTTTGTTTAATTTTTCTTCTTAGTTGTAGTCAAGTTCAAACTTTAAAACTAGAATTTAGAGAGATCTATTAACTTAGATGTATCAACCAATATAAAGTATATATCTAAATAATCAATTAAAACAAATCTATAACTTTTTTTCTTTAAACTTTCTTGAATGGTTTCGCACTTCTTATTCTAGCGCAGCACCTCTTATACTAGTTTATATATATAGCATGTCTCGAGAAAATGAATGATAGTATCAAAATTTAAACTCAAAAATTAAAAAAAATTACCAAATCAATCCCCGAACATAAAGTGACCGGTCTAAATACTCAGGGTGTGTTTGTTTGTATAGTTACCTTGTGATTTTTTTAAAAATTAATTTTTTATGTTAATGTTAAAAATAAATTTTAAAAAATATAAAAAATATTATTTTAATATATTTTTAAGCGAAAATTACTTTGAAATATTTTTTTTATTTTTAATATTACCACATTAAAATGAAATAAAAAATATAAAAAACAAGTAAAAATTATTTAAAAAAACAATTATTATCACAATATATACATAATGTATAATATAATGCAATGTGAACTCTGACTAATTTAGGAATCTTAAACAAATGATTGTAAACTGGATGAACGATTGAACTCAGCATGTTGGGATGGAATCCTTTATGTATATATTATGAAATTATACAAAAAAAAATAAAATAAAAAAGTGGTGCGTGTTCGATATAATAATCTTTGAAAGAGTGATCATGGGCAAGTCCATTAAAATATAAACATGTGGACTCGACACGGTCCACCCATTTTCTACACCAACCTTGCTTTATCAGGATTTTGTTTCCTTTTTCCTCTCTCTTTTTTTTTTCATTTCATTTTCTAACTTTTTTGGACCGTGTCTAAAGGATCAAAAAAATTGTCAATCACAACGACTAATATGGAAAATAATACCCCACAAAATAATTCTCTGTACAACCAGTCAGTCTTGATAGGTCGGTCGGCCGGCTCGAGACATGACAAATTCACTCTCTTCTAGATCGAGTGTAAAAAAACAAAAAAAAAAACAAAAATTGGAGTTGATGGAGATTAATTGATGAATCCAATGTATGAACCTACTGCCGGACCAAGAATTAGCATGGATTCATCTTTGTTAACTTGTCCAATCCTCACGGGCTAGGTTTCATTGCTATGATGGTTAGGGAGAAAATGAACTTGTATGGTGAAATGACTCCAATGAATTTCAGCAACACTTTTTTTTTTTTCTGGGTGCTGGGGAGGGCTAATGTCAACATATTCTCCTTTCTTGAACTTTTGAATATCAATTATTAGAGGTCTCTATCTGTATAGATACTTTGGTTACGTTGTTGTTGAATTTCTTAACATTACTAATTATTGTTGTTTCATCTTCAATGGGTTTTATCAAGATCATGGAATTTTATGAATTGGATGGGTTTGTTTTCACA
>Ga0325410_1000131_pt1 | contig 73882 bp, 39 predicted proteins | sample PopdelMetagenome_16_FD_206182 | JGI IMG/M metagenome (GOLD analysis project Ga0325410, IMG submission 206182) | Populus deltoides microbial communities from Bellville, Georgia, United States - Xylem-PdIQD-R3 | ecosystem: Host-associated > Plants > Phyllosphere > Stem > Wood/Secondary xylem... | reverse complement strand
GTAAAATTTTAGACTCAAATTCTACTAAAAAGATAGACACTCGACCAATTAAATGTTGTAAGATGAAACAATAAAAAAAATCAATCTAAAAAAATCTTGCAAGGTAAAAAAATAGCAGCAATAACAATATATATTTTATTTTATAAAAAAAACGCAAGGATGAAATTGTAATAAAAAAATTAAAAATCATCTTAAATTAAAAATAGATTGTATGTATTTTTCTGAAAATATATTTCTTGTTTTGGAATAAAATTACAAATCTCATAGATTATATGCATTATGATCTTATTGTTGCAAAGAAATCATTAAGACATAATTTTAAAAGTATTTATTTAATCAAAAACTTAAGACATGTCATTCCTAGGAGCTTTTGTGTGTTTTTGGTTATTGGTTGATGGTTGATAGGGTAAAGGTTAAAAAAGAAGTGTTAGCTCAAAGTTGGACTATCCATGGCTTGAATAAACATCTTGAAATTGTAACTCTTATATTTTGAAAGCAAAAATTTATCAAATGTGAGCTTAAATTAATTTTGTTTTGAATTTCTTGTAATTCCTAGGAGGTGTAATTTTTAGAAAAAGGATAATCTGATATTTATTTAGGCAATATTGAAATTAGTGAAGGTACATGATGAGATGACCTTTTAAAAATAAAAAAGAAGTAAGAGGCTTGCGTAAAACTCGAGGTTTTGTTGAGAAAAAAATATCTTATTTATCGCACTTATTTTATCAGCATTAATAATAACGAGTAGTTTTGTTCGCAATGTCATGATTCTTGTAAAAGAAAGTTCTTTCAGATTTTGAGAACAACATTTATTGGTCTATGTTACTTGCTTGCACAATAAAAAAGAGCATTTTAAAGGCACATAATACAGGCTATGACTCTTAACTATGAAAGAATCACTATCATTGTGTCTTTCAATCGTATTTTTTTTATTTACCCCTTTTTATTTGCTTTGGTGGGGTATCTTTATTTTTTTTTTATCTTGACTTAGTTATTTTTTTTTTATTTGGGCATGCCCCCAGTATTTGGATTTCTCGGGCTCTTTAGCTTTTCATAACCTCTCTTTGGTTTTAATCTTTAAAGTTTTATTTGCTTTCTAGTGTTGAGTGTGATCCTAGTTAGCATTTTATGAAAGAAAAACTTATTCATACTCAAATAGGAACCACAAGGGGTATACTATAAGAATATGAAGGGACAGTGAAGATGATATTTCATCATTTCAAATATAAGTGGTTGAGAACAATAAGTTTTGTCCTCATCCACTACAATGGTTCGGGACTGTATTTTTATGAATCAACAACTAGCAAATTGAACTATATGCAAATACATATAGTTAAAATATGGCCTAAGAGACATGGGACGTGAGTTTTTTTTTTCATGTCCTGGTTCAAATTATTTGGTCTCCTCAAAATAGAAATTGTTTGAATGATTCGTTTGCTACCTTACAAAAGGTGTTTAAACGTTGTTTTAAGCAAACATTGAATTATTTCTGAAATAAAAAATTAAATTCAATTTTTCAAAAATATTTTGGGAAAAGGGTTTTTTAATTTTACAAAATTGAATTGGTCACAATGTTTTGAATAGATCTATGGAATCAATTATAAGGGTAAAAAAGTTTTGAAATGGGTGATGATTGCCTCTTAACATTTGTATGGCACACAATATGGTTCAATTATGTTTATCATTATATTTATTCAATCATGGATGACATTAAAATACTAAGACATCTCTTGATTTCAAAACAACAAATAAATAAAGGAAATTCATATTTCATTAAAAGATGTAATAAGATCCCAATACATATGGAAAACATACTAACAACAAAACAAGAGTAGGAAAGTTCTATAGCAAAAGATTGACAATGCAACACCCCTTGTTAAATTAGCTTTCTCAACAACACCAATGTCTTCTCAGCATTCACTAATATTTTTTCAATTTGTTTGCTATGCTAGGAATGATCCGGGACAGGAAACATCAATGAAATAGTCCATTCTATAGTTGCTCCATGTTAATTCGTTTTTGAAGTTGAAAAGAAGTATATCAGAAATTTATCCTCTCATTACTATAATGTTGGTATCATAAAATGCAAGACGGCTCATGCAAGGTCCCCTTCCTTTTGTTGCACTTATGTTTACCATGTACCTTCTGTGCCCTTCTCTTTTATTATAACTTTCCATGACCTATAATTCTATGAAGCTGTGTTTCTCATTCATGTAGTTTATCTTCATACTCGACAATCATGATTTATGTATCTTTATCACATCTATAGACTAATCGGGAAATTCGACAAAACTCATAACTTTTCATGTTCCTATCAAATATAAATGTCTCTTTTCCAAGTTAACGAGTGAAGTAAACCATTCATAAACACTAGGTTCATGTGACGAAGTGATTCATCTTGTGGTCACTTGGTTTTGTTTAGTTGCCTGTACAGACAAGCTTTTGAATCAAACAATTTACATCAAATCCTATTTTACAGATAGAATCCCTTGTGAGAGCAAAACTCGGGCTTTGAGAACCATACGATCTTGTAATGCAAGGGATCTGATCTCACCACTATCATACCAACTCTTAGAGCATGGTACTGTGTTTTAGGGTTCTGGATTTTATGTCATTGCTTAGTAGTGGGCTCGCACACATATTATCGATGTTTATTATAAACCTAATAAAGTAAAATACCTTGGTATGTTAATGCTACAATCTTTACACAATTAGGTAAATAATCAAAGAACGACCTATGGTTTGGCACAAATGTAGTATAATATTTACCTCTAAGTATGCTTTGTATGAAGAACCCAAAGATGATATTTGTTCTTTGGGTATGTAACTTGGCAAATATGGTGTCATGGCGTGCACAACATCGGATGACAGATCTAGCTCCTAAGTCAATGGGGTTTTGGATGTATTGGGATAAATCATAAAAATATGATTTGAATGGTTTATGAGTCGCCAACTAGTATTATGATCATTAGATAACCTAATGGTCTGTGAGAATTTGGGTAGGGGAACTAGTTACGCATGGGGAAGACACATCATCCCCAATGCACCCTACCATTATTGATTGATTGTTTTTTTTCTAAGTCATGTTTCTATTTGTTAGTTTGTCCAAGGTTCAAAAAAAGATCATCTTCAATAAGGAGGTCTTTATCTTATGAGATTAAAACCTAACCATTTTAAAACCCTAAAATTATTTAAAATACATATCCCAAATTTAATCAAAATGATTTTTATGGTGTTTTGAGATTTTAGACAAATCCTAATAGATAATCACAAACTTTTTGTAATACCCACTAGTTGATTATTTTTTTTGTATTTTTCAAAGTATGATCAAATGCATTTTTTTTAATAAAATATACATAAAAATTTTAGAATTTGGCTATATGGACACAAATAAAACATATTTTTGTATTGTTTTTTTAATAAGGAATTGTTTTTTGTATTTTGAAAAAAAAAACATGTAAATTTAATATTGAGTCGGTATCTTACAGTATAAGTTTATAACCCAAATATTAAATAAAATTGTTGGATAACATGGAAGGGACCATAAATAAATTTCAAATGGTCTTTGAACTATTTCAAAAAAAATTTGAAATCACTTAAGGTTTGTTTAGATAAAACATAAAAAAAATAAGAAAATAAACATTACTAGAAAATAAGTAAAGCGTGTTTGCTAAACACGTCTCAAACACGCCCTTAACTAAAATCAGGCTTAAAAAATACCTTAAGGTCGTGTTTGAAAAACACGTCTTAAGGATAAAATATTGTGTTTTTTCCTTTAATAAAAATTGAACACACCAAACTCGACCTTAAGCTAATAGACTTAGCCCAACCAAGTGGGCTAGGCTTATTGGCCCAAAGCCCAAGCCTAAAAACACAGTTTAGAAATAGATATAAAACACTGAAAATCAAACAAGGTTTTTTTTGCTTGAATCTCATCAAAAGCAGTGAAGAACAACGCAAAGAACCCAAAAACATGGATTTTAATTTAGACCATATTATGTTAAATTAAAGGCATAAAAACATGTCAAAATATTATTCAACCAAGAATCTGAGGTTGTATCATCATAATGAACACCCAATCATCACGATTAATTGATTTTATCCAAAAATTAAAATGAAAGAATTAAAGATTAATTGCCATGATCTTAGTGTTTTTAAGTTATTAAGACCCTAGATTAATGATCAACAAGCATGCACGTAAATATAAGAACCAATAAATGATATAAAAAGACATGTAAATCAAGGACCTCATGCAATCTTCGACATATGAACACTAAACCCAAAAGGCATGAAAAACTAGAAACCGAGTAGTAAGTCTAAACCAAAAAAAAAAGTCATAAAAAGCCTCGAAAATAATTTAAACTTAGCAACCCAAGCTTAAACAGCCTCAACACAACTTATTTGAACTATTAGAACAACAAGAAACAAAAAATCAAGAGCAAAACAACAAGCAAAGTCCATAATGATAACAAGCAAAAATAGCATTTTCTTAGACAAAAACATTGTTTCATTGGTTAATTTCAATGCTTTTAAGCTCAAACATCATGCTTACAACTTCAAGAAACCCAACAAACTAACCTAAAACATCTTAAACCATAACTATATCTATACTTTATCTTGTCATGATTTCAAAAATAATTAACTAAACATTCACACATGAAAAACAACATTATGCTATCATTTATCATTTTAATATCACATTCTAACACATCAAATCAAGATAATGAAACAAACTTGAGCATATACAAACTATTTTCAAAGCATGTTTAAACATTTCAAAACAAAAATTATGGCTTTTAAACTAACAAATAACTTAAAAGGATGCACAATAAACATTATGAGTAACAATTTAAAAGGAAAAATAAAAGGAGAGGGCGTGTTCTCATTAAGCTCCACCCTCTCATCAAAGTTTGAGGAATACTTTGAATAATAATATTGTCTCCTTTACTTTGAATTTCTTGCTCCTTATTTAAACTTTAGATCTTTTGGTACTTTTGTTTCCTATCTTGGACTCAAGAGCTTATTCTTCTACCTCTTTCTTTCTACTTCTTATCAATATTTCACAGGCTTTCTATCAAAAGACTTTAATAGTTTTCTCTTCTCTAGGCTTTCCATTTTCCCCGTTTTCTTTTCTCCCTTGGATCCTCCTTATCTAAACTTGAAATGGCAGGTGGTTGTGAAACCATTTATGGTGTTGAAGATGGTTTTTCCAAAACTAGATCATAGGGTATTCTTTTTAATTCTTATCTCTGATCTATTAAAACACCATTCTTTCTTCTTCTTCTTTTGTTTTCCCTTTCCCTGGATGTCTAATAAACTTTTGGAATGTCTAGAAAAAGTTAAGAACTTCTAGAAAAAGTTAAGAACTTCACAATTTAAACTTGGATGAAAATGGTTGAATGAGGGTGCACCTTTTATGAATTAATCATGGAAAATAGGAGATCATTGAAACCAACCATATATATCCTGTAGAGGGGGGGTGTTATTCTTCAACTAGGATCAAACCATACTTGATTTGGTGGCCTGTAGCTTTCCCACCAATAATATGATGTTAAGTGTAACACTGTTAAATTTTATTGAACCAGACAAGAATGTCATGATACAAAACATTGAGGGCTTTCTTGTGACTGGTGGGGCACAAACATCGAAGAGGGTGACATAGACTTATAGAAAGGGATCTCCTATGTCGAATGATGGTGCTTGGAGCCACGTTAAATCACTTGAAGGTGGCAACTCGATCAACCTTCTTAATTGAAGAAGATAAGAAAACATAGACAGACAACGTGTCACTCTATTTCTTCATTAAAAACAAGTGACATGTCGTATGTGTAAACCCTAAAAATTAGGGTTTTCTAATTTAGGATTCTGTAAATTTTAATTTTTTCATGTGCACTCGCAATTGACCTTGAAACTTCTTAACCTTTGCAATTGCAATCTTGGAAACTTTGATTTAACTCCCTATGATTTGAGCACTTTTTTGAAATTGGTCCTTGGTTTTAATTTGTTCAATTTCACCCCTATCAACTATTAAACTTTCAATTTCTTTCAAATTAACTCCTGATTTTGATTGATTTCAATCCCCAAACTTACACGTCTTTTGCACTTTGGTTCTTGTTTTGAAAATTCTTCAATTTAGCCCTTAATTGACTTCTAAACCTTGATTTTCTTGCAATTTCATACCTGATTTCATCCAATTAAGCTTGTAAAAATTAAATCTTGTCCTTCAAAATTCCAATATTCTCAATTAATCCTAAATTAAGCTTCCAAACTTAATTCCTAACCAATTAAATCCTTAATAAAATTAATTTAACTCATTAAAAGTTTAATTAAGTCCTACACTTATTTAATTCTTTTAATTTTGGTCTAAATTAATTTAAAACTTAATTAAACCTTTAATTAAGCCTATGATTAAATCAAATCATCCTAATAAAATCTAATTAAGTCCTTCCAGGGTGCAATTGAATTTTCATACTTAATTTTTATGCAAATTCATTCAATATTCATTTAAGTTAATTTTGAATTTGCATTGTCTTTCACATTTAGGTCCTTCAAGATACAATTTCCTTTCATAATTAAAAATGTTAAGATCCAATTTAGTCCCTCTATCTCTCATTTATGCATGTAGATCCTTCTTCAACCTGTTTTTTCTAACCAAATTGCTTGTCTTCATGCTTTTTGTTTTAACCTTTTTTCTTTAGTTTTTTGGTATAAAAGGAAAATATAATTTTAAGAAAACCCAAAATTGGGGTATGACATATGGGTTTACATCTGAGTTTATTGCTCTCTTTGGAAAGAAGTTTATATCTCCCTATAGTTTCCATTGATGACCATGTTAAGATCTAAAAAATGATATCTGAGCATAAGTCTTGAATTATGTTTTTGTGACCAGTGGATTATACTTAAATATAGACTGATCCTTAAAAATAAGTTCCTTCCCTAAGTGATCAACATACCCCATTCTTCAACTATTAGGATACTATCATTCCAATTTCAGAATAAATCTTGATATCTTCAACTCTTAATTTTTCAATAGTCATCATCTTCTCAACCTCATGATGGAATTCATTTCAAAAGTCAATGTCATGACTATGTTGGCAATGATATTTACAAAACTTGCCAAGATCCCTCACTATTTATGTCTTGGATGGTGCTTTGAGGTATCCTGCTTACATCAACATTCCATATAGATTCTCTATGGTCGCTTTTAAGACTATTTCACCTCCTTTTCCTTTTTAATGGGATTGACTACTTCAATTCTAAAGGCATGATTTGGAGGTGAGTTTGAGTTCTTATTTGGGGCTTTCTTGAAAATGATCCATCCTACCTTGATAAGCTAGAAGAGCTTGTCTTTAAAAGTATGACAATTTTCACTATTATGCCCTCTAGTACAACCATGATACTCACATTTTTTGTTAGACTCATACCACTTTGGATATAGGGGTCAAAATGATTTTTAAAGAATTGAAATGATTTGTCCAATACTAACCAATCTTTAAAAAATCTTTTAAAAGATAAAGGAAAGGATGGTAAAGTTTTTTTTTAGCTTTTGTGAGTTTTCATATGGTTGCTTATTAGATCAAATCTAATTTGTCATATGAGGAAAATTATTAGGATGTTGAGGCACATAATTATCTCGATTCATACTTCTCATGTGGGAGCTATCTTCTAATTTGTCAACTAACATAACATTTAACCTCTCTTTTGGATTCTAGAACCTTCTCAATTCCAATTTTTGCTCTACCCTCTTAGCTGTCATTGTTACCTCTAGAAAATAAACTAATGACTTAGCAATCAAGTAATCACAATAAGGATTCTTTAATGTATTGATGAAGATAGAATTGAGCTCATTCTCAAGTAGTAAATGATAAAATTATGTTGCCATTTCACACAGCCTCATTGCATATTTCTTGACCAATTCATCATTTCTCATCCCTATTCTTTGAAAATCTAACCTGGTTGGAGTCATATTTAAGTTGAATCTAAATTATTGTAGAAATGCATTAGTCAAATACTTCCATTTCTATTTTTTAGAACCATTCAAACCCATATACCAGTTAAGGGCAAGTCCGACAAAGCTATTGAGAAAATGATGGATCAAGAGTTTCTCATTATATATCAAGACTTTGAGGTGAGTCTCTACGCATTGTGCTTCTATATACTTGACAATTTTAGGAGAATTAAATTTTCTAGGAATCTCAACATCTTGCTCACACATATTTTCCTAGTTGGAAATGGATCATACAAATCTTTATTTTTTTTTATTGTACTGAATGCACCATTTTTCTTCCTGAAAGGATAGTCACCCATGTTCAATTTGCTAATCAATCTTTCTTTTAAAATTGTGACAACATTAATGGAATGATGTGCTTCTTCTACATGGTATCTACATTATGCATTCTTGTTGTACAATTTAGAAAATGGTGGTTAGGTAGGCTTAAGTGGTTAAGGTACTATTTGATGGCCATTTATGAGACTTATATATATATGGAAGGGGAGAAAACATACATTTTCTTTTGCATTTTAGATATTCGTGATATCTAAGATGGAACAGAAGTGAAGGTGTTTAATGCATCTGATATGCAACAATTTATAGTGAATTTAGAGACAAGATAACATGAATCTTTGATGTACTCGAGGTATTGGAAGCAAGTTCTTACAAATTTTGATTGACTAGATAATCATTTGAAACATTTTTTTAATGAGGGTGAAAGGAAGGGCAAGGGGTGGCATATTCATAGTAGACTCCCCAATATTGGCTTCCATATGTGGGGGCCTCCTTTTAGAGTGAATAGTTTATCTTAGTAGATCAGTTAATTGAGTCATTTCCCTATTCAGAAAATTATTGTACTTTTATCCAGGTTGAATGTCCTTTTTGTCTTCCATTTACTTCTTGGCAAGGGGTGGCATTAAAGGGGTGGGTCTATATTCTCCTGCATATGCATACATGACATGTAAAATTTTAAAATGTTTACATGTTAATGCTTATATATGCTTATGTTGGATATGGATTAGCTTCTTTGAACTTGATTCATAACTTCTATTTTCTTGATTTTGGGCAAGTTTTTTAATTTTGGCTGAAGTTGTAAAGGAGTATTTCACCAAGTTCTTATCATGATTGAATTCCAAACATATTAGATAAGATAGAATCTGAGTTGTGGCCCTTTCATAACATATAATAAAAGAGTTTGTATATTTTTGTTTATAAAAACAAACTTAGAAAAGTCAGAAAAACTTATATATCACTACTAATATAAAGCATTGCCTCTATTAGCTATATTTCTAATAAAAACGATGGTTGCAACCAAGTGCTCCTAGTACTTCATAGCATCATTTCCAACTTGGGTAGCCTGTTGTTGCAATCTCTCGGCTTGGTGTATTGCTTGTTCAACCTACCTTGTCATTTGTCTTATCTCGTTATGGAATAAAATGTTATCAGTGACTAGGACACCATTACTAGAAGCTAAAGCGTTATTATTTCTTTGAAGCATTTATATTGTTTTTTCCATATATATTACTGTAGCTATTGCTCTTTGCAACTCTTCCTTTTCTATGTTAAGCTCGGCTATTTTGGAGTTAATCTAGACCTCAAAACCATAGATGTAATCTCAAAATTCTTGATGTTCTTGCTTGGATTTGTTTAGTTCTTTTTCCATTTTAAAGTATTGGTCTTTTAGCACTATCAACTCTTCCTCTGACTGTGCTATATATTGGGCTCGAATCCTTTTTTCTTTTTTATGATAATTTTAACTAATTGACTCTTGTCTTTCTCAACATATAATTTCTTTTTAAGACTATTATTTTCCTTTCTTAAGGAACCTATCATTTCTTTATCAACACTCATCCTTCTCTTAGTTGATTTCTTGATCTCGATCTATTTTTTTTTATTTGCACACATTTGTTGACCAGTTCATCATGCTTGGCTATTCAAATTCCCAGCTCATTTTGTATCCCTTTAGCTATTTTTTCAGCCACCTCAACCCTTTTCTTCCATTCCTTTGCTATCTCAAGATCTTTTGCCAAGGTTGCTAATTGTTCATCATTTCTTTTTATTTGCTGATTCAAGAAACTCCTCATCTTATCTTTTTCTTCCAATTGTTTTTTTGGAGCTGTTGTTGCCCTTTGCTATTGCAGAGGTCAATTCTTCACTTTTCTAACAGCTCCTTCAACTCTTCTTCATTATCAATCCTCTTTTTTCTTGGTCATTCTTTTGTTACTTGTAACTGCTCCATTTTTGGGTTTCTAGGAGGTATGGATTCAATTATTCTAGGAAGCTTGTTGTTTCTCCCAATGGTGGAATTTTAGCTAAATGATGATTCAACCTCATTTCCTTTATCTTTCTTTAACATAAGGTCTTCCCTAATTTTGTCTAATAAGTTCAAGCTCTTCCAATGACAACCGATTTCTGAATGATCTAATGAAATCTAGTAAATCAAAGGTTCATGGTACATATTGTATTTCACCTAGTTGTCTTATTACCAATGCAAGAGCGTAACTAATGTAACCAATGATTCTGATCAAAAGGACTCATATGTACTACCACAACTCATTATTCAAGATGTCTTGTTCATCCAATGTCTTTTCCATTTGAAATTTCTTTTTGGTAATGCCATATATTTATCCACCCATGTTTTCTAAACTAGATTCTTCCATGTTTCACCTATAACAATCTTTAATGGTCGAAGGTCAAACCACCAAAACTTATTGAAAATATCTCTCGGTGTTTTGATATGACTGATGATCCATAGATATAACACTAGAACATAACTTCTCATGATCCCTTTTCCATGCATCCTACAATGGATGGTTTCAACCAAAATCACAACGAAAGGGTTAATTATAGTGTGCATACTTCATGATTGCATTTGCAGCTTCTACACTGATGAAGTGAAAACAAGACTAGCCCGAATATAGCAAAAACACTATCTTGTATCATTTGTTTCCTAATTTTCTCTCCTCCGTGTTTTTCTTCATTCTAGCTTCAATACTTTTCCATCTAAATCCCCAATTAGCTACCCTACACTGGTCGACCTTTCCCAAGCATAATAATATGTTTATCTCTGAAGAAGTATCTTCAAACCTCTGTATGAAGTATACCTTATGGTTGTAATTTGAAAAATGTAAGATCCTATTATATTATTTTAATGTGGGTGCCATATCAATATTTCTGAAGGTAAAACACCTATAATTAAGATCCTAAAAATCTAGTAATGCTTTGATAGTTGATGCTTGTACCGATAGCCTCATCAACCGTGGGATCTTCCTATATTCTATTTCAAAAAAAGGCTCATCTACATATCCCATGATGGGTCTGTTTCCCAGTATGATTTATCTTTGTAATTTATAGCAATCCATTAGCATCGATTCTTGGACTGTTTCCCTCGGTTAATTGTGTTAGCTCAGATTCTTTCCTAAAATTTTCAAAAGATGAGTATTTAAAGGAAGTCATGATTCTCGGTTCAAATTCTTGCATTACAAGGAACATATGGTCATGCTTGATGCAAAATTTATAGATGGTATATACAATTTAAGGATAGGTTTTATTCGTTAAGCGAACATGAGTAAGTTTTATATCTGGTCTCAAAAAGATCTCAAATCTGTCTAGTGACAACCCTCGTAAGGATAGTATGGGGCATTACAAAGAATGGTTAAGACACGTATACCCATCATTGCCAATCAAGCACTAAAATCTGAGTTGGGTATTTCACGAGTCTTGAATTTTGATTGATAGTCATAGGGCAGACCATTAATCCCTTACCTGACCTAGAAGTTTATGTGTGCTCTAAAAAATTAAAACATGTGATGCATGGAAATATTAATCCATATCAAAAATAAAAGTGCAAGAGAAAAAAGTGCAAAAATTAGAGTATATAAGAAAAATTTAAAGAAAATGAATGTTAAAAAATAAATACATATACCAAATAATTCAAACATAATAAAGAGATGAATAACAAAGCATCGTCCATAGAAAAGTCCCTACTAGAGTTGCCATTCTATCGCATGAGTGCGGTGTTATGGCGATCATCCACTCAGATCGAGATCCTCGGGTGTGGGTGAAAATAACAAGGTCATTAAACAGGGTCTAATGACAGACACTCAAAAACAAAGATCAAATAAGAAATTTTATTTGAAACAACCAAAAACGTGGATGAAATAATATACCAGATCTCATTAAACATAAAGCATAAAAAGATGCAACATCAAGATCTAATGCATAATCATCCATCAAATAGTAACGATAAGCTCTAATCTTCACCAAAATGATCTGACAATGAAAAACCCTAACCCAGACATTCAAGGACTCTAAAGATCGATTGATCCAAAACAAGTTATAAAAGAAAGAAAAGCTAGCATATAAAGATCAAGCATGAGTTATAGCTTCAACTAAAGCTTATCAAAGAGGCTAAAATGCCAAAACACAAGAAAACCTAAATCTGGGTTCAAAAACACCAAGAACATGAACCTAGAAAATCCAAGAAAACCCAGAAAACCCAAACAAAGGCATAAGCCTAGAAACGAGCTAAAACCTTAAAAGAAAAAACTAAACCTATCAAAACTATTTCAAACATGCTTATGCTAACCTGCTAAAACTTCCAAAACTAAAAGAATACATGTAACATAAACAAAACAAGAATTCATATATATCATCAACAAAAACCAACAGTGCATTACGCATTTGTTTTTCATCATCTTTACCATGTACAACAACCTAACTAAATTTAGTATTATATGAAGAAAACAATTAAGAGCAAGGTCTAAGCAAATCAAACACCAATGTATTCAACCAAAAAAAAGGTGATGAATATAAACTTTAAAACATCAAAAATGGCATTCACACTTACTAATTACAGGTTTTTAACAATCAAAGAATATCAAATTATATATTCAAAACTATTTTGAACTTACTTTCTTAACAAATGCATATCAAATCTAATAACAAGAATATGTTAAACATAAGTTCTAAACGTATCATATGTAAACATAAATCATGTAGAGGAGATGTATAGCTATCATTAGGAACAAAACTCATTTGATTTGGAGATCGAGAACTCCCAATTCATTCATTAGAAGTTTGGTCCCCAATCGGCCTACACCCCAATCAGCCTGCATCTTTCAATGTAAGGGAGGCTAACTGGAGACAAGATGCTGTCAACATCATTGTAGCAAATGAGATGTAAATGTTTGATGGGAGAACTTAGTCTTTATAAAGGAGATGTTTCTTTGTTGAGTGGTGGTGGTGGGAGCCCCTAAGATGGTCATAGATGTCACATTCATTCGCCTTAAAATAGCATCTGGATCAGCCTTTATCTGTTAAAGAAGATGATAAGCAAGGATGAAACGATGTGTCATTCAGTCTCTTTATTAAAAACGAGTGACACATCGTCTATTTAAACCCTAGAAATTAGAGTTTTTAATTGGGATTTTGATAAATTTGAAGTTAGTATCTATCTTTTCAATTTCAGTATATACATCCTCAATTGACTCTAAAACTTCTTATTTTTTTGCAATTGCGCCCCTGCAAACCTTGATTTAGATCCTTTAATTAGTTTGAGTGCATTTTTCAAATATTTTATGTATCTTCCAAAAAAAAATAAAAGAATACCACTCACTCTCATCCATTAATTGAAGTAATTATCCACGCAAACTGTGTTGTCGAAACCCTGCTATATATGCTGTGTAGTGTAATCTGCTTAAGATGGATTTAACCTTCCATCAATATTCAAAGTTTATTTTGTGGTTAAATAAAAAGGAAAAAAAGAACCTCATACTTCACTCACTTGAATGGAAGGTAATATGAATGGAAGTCACGGTTCCACTTGTCTTTAATTTAATATGGAATGATATTCCTCACCCACCTAGTGGAGATGGCCATGTTTTCAGGTTTCCTCACTTGTTCAGAGAAAAACAAAAGAGGTTTCCTCACATAGTAACATGGTTTGCCATTGATAGCAAAGATACGAGGAAGGTCACGCCTAGTCTAAAACCCTCTCAATAAGTGCATAAAGTGTTTAGTTAAAGAGGGGTCCTGAATTTTCTATACATTGGAAAGGATGACAAATTTATTCTATAATTAGATAAAGATTTCGAATTTCTATTCCATGCATGCCTCATTTGGACCATCTTTTTGAAACTCGAATCAATGAAGTATAATCAATCACCTTTCTTCTTTGGTGTGAAAGGAGCACCGTGGAGCCTTTTGTTTTCAACTCTTTTTTCTGTCCTAGAATATTTACTAACAATTTACTTCCACCATGAGAATTCTCTCTTGCTTGTCCTTGTCAAGGTGAAAAAAAAAGCATCGTTCTCCATAGAAAATTAAGGGATATCTTCATAAACCAAACAGAGAACTGTTACAACACATGTCTTGTGGGATGGTACTGTTACAACACATGTCTTAGAAAATACTTTACAATAAGTTTTATTATGTAACTTTCTCTTAATTCATATTTTGTTGGGGATTTTTCCTAAATCATTTTCTTTATAATTTTTTTTATTAAAAATGGAAAGAAAAATTAATCAATAGGTGATTCTGAAGTTTTTAGAGAGGGTAATATAGATAGAACAATTAAATATGAAATTTTTTAGAAGATTAGCATAGAACTTAAATGTATTTTTCTTTTTTTTTAATTTTTCCCACTTAATTATTTCTTGTGTAAAGGCCAATATGTTTTCAATGTAATATCAAATTTCAAAATATCATTTCTTTATATTTTTGTAAAGAGAGAGGAGACTATTTCCAGATATTTATGGATATATTTTTCAATTATACATGAAGTTAGTTAAAATATTTTATTTCTTCTTGCAAACCTAGGATTAAGTTGGTAGAAACTTTATGGAGAAATCAATCAATAAATCATGGCACAGCAATTTATTTGGGTATCAAAAGTCATATACTATAGATTAACCAAAAATACCTGCAATAATTTATTATAGTCTTCTTTTATTATTTTTTTATAATTTAAATTATATAGTTTTAAGAAACACATCAAATATTAATAATGTTATATTGATGATCTCTACAGTAAATAGTAGAGTGGGAATAAGATCACCCTTTAATTAAAGAAGATAGTAGTAATATGCTATGCTTGACAAATTTATTAAATCTCTTTCTTTCTTTATCGAATTTCTTTTTTTTTATTTTATTTTTATAATGCCAACTTTATGGATTTGGTTTTAAGGTAAAAAGTCGTAACAAATTAGCATGGGTTTACAAGAATTAAGGACACAACATTAATGGATGCCTGATCAAGATTCTTCACACTGAAATTGCAATTCCTAAAGTTTCATAGAACCACTTTATTAGAGGCTGAGAATCTTACTTTCTCACTTGGTTCTTATTTATTTATTGATTTTTTTTTTAAAAAAAAAAAAACTGCTACCCTACTATTGAGAGCAACTAGGTCTGGAATCTATCTTTTGTGGGTGCAATAATTTGAGAAATGACATCCATGTACATGAAAATATTAAATATATACTACTGTTTTTTAATTATATATAGAAAACATCATTATCTTCATGTAATAGTCTTTCAAAACACCAATAACCCACATGAGAGCTTGAAGTGTTCTATTATGTGCAATTCTTACAATTGCATGACAGCAACCTCTGAGAATGTTAAGGCAGAAGGGGTGTTTTTCAAAGACGTAGAACAGTTTGGGATTACATTTTTGCAGTCCATGATGTCTCCTATATGACCTCTATTAGGCTATTATTAGGCTTTGGAAGCGAAGTTGTCTTTCAAACCGTGGCATACGTGAAGAAATCCCCCCTTTCACTGGCAGAATTAATAGGATCGGATCATAGGGTTTTATGTTCGATGTGTTTTCGAGATATGTCCATTAAAGTTGTGATTTATGGATTTATTAATGGCAAATTGTCGAATAAAAAAGACTAGATATCCTTTAATTTACATATACAAATCTGTCCTCCCTTCTGCTACCTTATTATTTACTAATTATTTAATTTTGAATTTTCTTTGGCTTTTTTATGAACTTGCGAAATGGACCCCGTTGCCATGAAAATGGGAAAAGTTTCTGTACGAGGTAATTCTACACAACTATTTTAATCCTAGAGGAGCTGGCTGTGCATCATGGTCCCAGGAGAAGCTTGTTTAAGAAGTAGAAAAGCTGCATAATTTCCACATAAACAATTAAATTTGCTAGTAGTGCTAAAGGGACCACTTTTATGAAATTCTCAAATATGGGAACCAAAATAATAAAGAAAAATAATCCCTGTAACCCAAAAGATCATAATCTAAGCGTAATTTGGTTCCCAATACAAAGTATGGACCACTCGAAAAAATGTGTAATATAATGGTTTTCAAATAGCCATCTCTTGAACCCGTAATCAATCAATTATGCATTTTGCATTATCAAAAATAAATATTTTGTTTTCCACACCCTTTCTACTCTTCGCATTCGAGAGATAAATATTACTTCTTCCTACTTGGTACATTCGCAAGGAGGGATTTGCTCACCAGGAATAATTTATTTTGGAGTTCTCGAGTGAGTGAAGTAACGAGTTTTTTTTAAGTTTTTTTTGCTTAGAAATATATTAAAATAATTTTTTATTTTATTTTTTAAAAATTATTTAAGATATTATAATATCAAAACGATCCAAAAATATTAAAAAAATAATTTCAAACAGAAACATTCAAGTTTTTGGGATACACAATTTCAATTGCGTTCCCAAACGAGGTCTTTGAAAATGAGAACCAGAAAATATCTACAACACTTGAAAAATATTTACAACATTAATATTTATGACGAGCAATGAGCACCAGAAACTAATGACGAGCTTTAACATCTCCACTAACAATATTTATTTTTCTCCATTTACCACCAGGTAACTCTCCATCATTACTTTACACACTATAAAATATCTACAACACCACTCTCCACACTCCATGAGGTAAGTTGACATGACCAAGGTTTGTTACTATATTTGATCATCAGGTAAAACATTCAAGCCAAGCCAGACAAGTTAAGGCAGTTCAAAGTTATTCATGGATTTAACACCAATTTATTCAATCACACATTCCCTAAAACATTCATTATGTTTCTACTTGCATATTATTTCATTTCCTATGTTATTGATGTGAGCATTGGAGGGTCCTATGTTCTTATAGGGGATTTGTTCTTATAAGAACAACAAAGCCTACATCCTTGCCTATACACCTCAGCCCAAGATGCAGCCAAAGAAAAAGGAAAATTAGAAAAATAGAGTTGCCATCTAGTTTTTTAAAAAAATTAAGAATCCTAAAATATGCATTCATTTTAAAGATTCAAGTAAGGAGTTGTTTACGTTTAAGAAAAGATAAACATCATCCTTACCGCATCTTTTTAAAGAAAATGTCACATTTGCTACGTGTTTTCTTTTAAATTGCATGCCATTAACTGTTTAAATTATTTTATAAGATGAGTTGTGGTTTTTAATTTATTTCTAATGTTTTTTAAAAAATGCATCGTCTGTCCATAAAAATAGAAGACTCGTCGATTAGGTCATTTGGAAAAAAAATCAATGTCTATCCCTAAGAGTAAGATACTCATACCATTCACAAAACATTCCACGCCAGTCTCTAAAATAGGAGCCTTGTCAATTAGACTATTTGAGATATTTGGCGTCCATCCTTAAAAAAAATAGAAGACTCGTCGATTAGGTCATTCATGAAAATTTAATAGTTGTCCTTAAAAATAAAAGACTCGTCGATTTGGTTGTATATGAAATGAGTGTTGGACTCGTATGGATGGTAGAATTTGGGCTTTGACACCACTCTTTTGAATATATCCAAAATTGGTCCAAAGGATGCTACTCATACTCATTGGCCCTATCTAGGGTCACTTTGACCTAGTCCAATTCCATTCACAACAATAAGGATAATATGTCGTAACCCATAAAAATTGTCAAAAACATATTTATAAATAAAGATGATAAAAAGAACATGATAGTTATTTTTTTATCTTTTAAATCATATGTTCTCACTTTGAAGTGACTATGGTGGATAGGATATCAGTTTACTATAACATAGAAAGGTGAATAAATAGGATATTTCAAAAAGCACCCTTTAACTCACTAATTCAAGTTCATGTTTAACAATAACATTTATTTTGAAAAACTAAACCATAATATTTCATCAAAATAGCTCTTAATTATTTTTATATATTTTATTCTTTTTTATGAAAACTCTCCTATTATATTTTTTGAGAACATATTGAACACACTCACGACGAAAACACATCATGTTGGAAAATTAAACACAAGAAAATCAAACATCCATACGTAAATTAACGATTTAAAAACAACTTCACACATCAAATTTCACACTAAGATCAAACAATTAAAAAAAATATTCACACATAAAATAACAATTCAAAACAATATCAACACATAAATTTTAAACCGAGACCAAATTATCATGCCTCAGATAAACATGTTGTAATCCAATCCTCTCAATATCAGCTTAAGGTATTGATTTTGACCTTATTCCATCTAGAAGTAAATCATTGGTGGCATCATACATTCAGGGTTGTCACACAATGGTGTGGACCCTAACACTTTAAATAATCATAATGATACACAATAAAAAAAATAAACAATAATGTATTAAAATTTGTTCAATCCTAAAAATCTCATCATAATACACATCAAAATAAAAAAAATAAGCAAAGATAATTATTCAAAAGATGTTTGGGGGTTCAAAACCAACCTTTTATAATGGCAAAACCAGTTAAAATTGCCTTAAAAAAGAGGCGATGGTGGTGTATAGACTGCAGGTGTTGGAGGGTAACAACTGTTATTGGCATGTCGTTACATGTGCTAGTAAGGTTAGGAGGGTGTGTCAACCACCTCGCCTAGTATGCCTCTTCTTCCTCTTTTCTTATTATTGACGATGCCATCCATGGCTGCTTATGAAGGGAGATCGAGAGCCTAAAGATTCAATTTTCTTCCCTTTCTCTCTTATTTCTCTCAGTATGTTGTGTTTTTATTTTTTATGGTGATGTTGTCATTTAACTTATGACTATGGTAGGTGGTTAGGTAATTGATAAAGAGAAGATAATGGTGATTGGTAGCTTAAAGGCTAAAAGAGATGAGGGAAATAGGTGGTGATTGTTATGGTTGAAAAATGAAAGAGAGAAGGAAAGGGGGTTGTTGTTATATGGAATAGTGAAGCTATAGTTCATTTGCAAGAGAATATGGAGGGTCTTAAGGTGGCTATTGTCGATGAGGCTGAGGGTTGGTGACACCGATGATGGTGGATAGGGTTTTGTTTTGGTTTATGGGAGAGTGAGTAAGATGGAGATGAATATTTTTCTTTCTTTCTTTCTTCTCTCTTTTCTCTTTATTTTTTCCACACACACCTTTTTTTTTTTAAATCTTCTTTAAGAAATAGGTCATTTTTTTTTTGAAAAATGATTTTTCTTCTCCTTTTAGAGGTTAAAACTTATTAACATTAACAAAATATTTTTAATGAGATAGGGTTTTTAAAAGGATGTAACACAAGTTATGGTTTGTTGCTACAAAGAAGAAGGGTATGCATAAGGTTCAAATGGTGCTTAAAGGTGTGAAGACATAAGATCACTTATTACATGTTGAGATTTTTTAGGCTTGCTATCTTGATTTTGACATTTCAACAATTGATCTTACTGCAACCTTAATTCTTCAAATTTTTTTTGTGCCTTTTCATTTGATATTTTGTCTTCAATTAGGGAAACTTTAGAGAGCTTCATTCTCAATTTTTGTATTTTTTTTCTCTTTTTTTTACATATGTTTTCTTTTTCCTTTTTTTGTGATATTTTTGTCTCCTTTGATGTTTTGTCTACTTGAAGAATTTTAAAAATTTATCACCAGTGTGAAGGGAGATCCTAGTCTGGGTTATCATCTAAGAACAATATTTTAAGGTCTAATAGGGGGATTACAAAGGATAAGTTTTATTTACATGTGAGATATCAAAGAATGATTGATTATCAATATTTGAGATTATCAAAGATGAATTATTTTCATCTTAAAACCAAATTTGTTTACGTTGATAACTCTTAGCCTTATTTAAAATCATTATTGACTAGGAAATCCATGAGGTTAACCTTAGAGAAGTGGTGGGATCATGATCTAAATGTTCTCTTTTATCATCATTTATGTTATCAAATCATTTTTTTAAGTAAGATTTCTCTTTTTAAGGTTCGTTAGAAGTGAAAAATAATAATTTTAGGGTTCCAAAAGAGAGATCATCAAGGCTTTAGTATTTCAAGTTTCATTAAGGATGAAAAAAGAGGTTTTGGGATTCATAAAAGAAAGAATATCTCTTAACATTTTCATGATATATCTTGGAATTTGACAAAAAAAAATGAACTTGTGATTATATTTATCCATTATGGACAAAAATAAATTACCACATGTTACTTTTATAAAAATATCTTTTGATTTCAAAACAATAATTTGTATAGTGACTACATTTGCAAAGTTAAAGCACCTATTCTTTGATAGTCATGATATCTTTTCTACTTATTTAAAAATCAAGTTGAACCTTTTTATTCACCAGTTGAATCTTTTTATTCACCAATCAACTGTATAGTTTGTTTATCATTAAGACAACATCCTCTTCAACTAGCTTGAGTTCTTTTGGTGTTTATGTCATATTCATCGTTTTTATCTTCAAATGATAGTCAATCATTCTTAATTAGGCTATTGATTTGCTTCTTTAATCCTTCACAAAGATCAATAGAATGACTTATGACGTTTCATGATATTCATATTTAGCCAATTATTTTAAAATCTTCTGCTTGCATAAAAAAATTTTCTCTCTAAAATTTTTTATTGATTATCTCTCATTGTTTTTTCATTCCAACTTTCTTATCTCTAATTTTTTTCTCCTTCCATAGTGGTTAGGGTTTTTTTTTCAACCACCCGCCTTAAACTCTACCATTCACACACCTTATATTCTACCCTCTCCAAGAATATTTTTATTTGTATTCCTTATTCATTCTTATCCCGTTATTTTTTAGTCCCTCAATTCTTACTTGGTTATCATTCCACTAACTAAACATTTTTTTTTTGTTTTTCTGTTCTTTATGGATTTCTTTTTCAATTTCTTATTTTAAAAAATTTATGGATAAAAAAAAGGTAAGAAATTATGAAATGGTATCAAAAATGTATTTTTTTTATATTTTATATTTTTAATTTTTTTTAAAATATATTAAAAAACAAGAGGGGTTCAAAAACAGGTTATAACACTATAGTTTGTTATTCAAAAGAGTAATGTTACGTGTAAAATCTTCTCGATAATATTATGTGGATCTACTCAAGTGTTGTATCACAATTTTAAGCCTGAATCCATACTCGACCTTCACGATCCCTGCCTTAAACTTATATTTTGCTTCAATATAAGTATACCAGCTAAGAATAGCATTATTAATCTCTTTGCAACCACACAATGAGAATATGAAAACATTGGAACATTAACAAGTAAATTCTTAAAGTGGAGAATATACTCGAACCTATTACCATTATAGCCCTGGTTAGTAAGGTCTACAACTGTTATTCATAAAATGATTGTATGCTCTCCCTAATCAAACTCCACTCAATGTGAAATAGGTGATGAAAAACTACTTTTGGGTAGTGAAAATAAAAATAACTAAACAAGAAATCTTTTTTTTTTAAGCTAAGGAGAGCAGAATCTTCCATCACCATCAATTTTCTACTAGGGCATCCAAGAGAATTACCAAAGGATCTATTGATAACCACCTAACATTCTATAAACTCAAGACCACACCTTTAACCACTACACATGTTGAGATATTGGTTTTCATTAAAGAAAAGGAATTCATGGGCTACCCCCTCTGATGAACAACGATATGAATATAAGAAATTGTAACAAGTTTTGTCACTTTCATCATGGTCGTTATGAAGTCGAGTGCGTCCACAATAATGATACTAAAGAATACAATGCCATAAAAAAGGTGATAGAATATTTATCACCAAGGGTCACCTCCATTAGTTTTTAAAAAAGGAAGTGTAGTCCAAATAAATAGGGGAAAATCCCTTTAATGCATTCTCGAAATAAGATAATCTTTAAAAATTGCATTTCAACTTACTTGAGAAAATGTTTTGAAACTTTTCAATAAGATCAATAGTGTTTCTCCAATAAAATCCTCATATATCTAAACGTATTCTCCTTATCTCCAAATTGGTTTCCATGTCTCCAATAAAATCTTGACGTTGAGATCTTTATACCTCCATTGAAATCTTTATGTCTCTTGACAAATTCTCCCAGTCACCAATAAAAATATCCATCTATGCATTATCACCTTACACAATGATTTAAACACTACTTTTACACAAAGCATTCTCACTCGAAGAAAAATAAATAAAATGATTAAACCCTCATCTCTCTTGCAAGCACATTAACCAAAGTCACAAAAGGTAACATCACCTTATAAAACAATAAGTACTTTCTTTCCCTCTATTCTTCCTAGTTAAGTCTTTTGAACATGATTGTTAAAAGATTTAAAAGGCAAATGATGGAGCATATATTAAAAAAAAACTAGTCATTCAGGCTAAGCCTTCACCTTTCCCTCACCCATTTTGACTCACCTCGGGCTATCCTATATCTACCCCAACACACACTTCGATGTATTGTTTATATTTTAAGAAGACTCACACCATCCATTATTGCATACACTCCTCGTGTATATAAATTCTTCGTGCAGGTATGACATATAACCGCACACCACCCTGCAAATAAATTATCCATACCGAGCAAAGGCATCAACCTTTCCACCAATGGTATAAACAACACCACAAACTAATAACAAATATCAACCTTTCTACCAACGGTATTCATTTTTCTCCCCCACCATGAGGTCGCTCTCCATCATTACTTTATGCACCACGAGGTATCTACAACACAACTTTCCATGCTCCACGAGGTAAGTTATTGTGATCTTTATGCTCCACAAGGTAAGTTGATATGACCAAGGTCTATAAATATTTCTGGTCACTAGGTAAAACCTTCAAGCCAAGTCATGCAAGTTAAGTTATTCAAACTCGTTCAAGGGCTTAATAGTAGTTTATTCAATCATACATTTCCTATGACATTCATTATATTTCTCTTTCATGCTCATTATTTGTTTTCCTGTGTTTATTGATTTAAGCATTTAAAGGTCCCCTATTCTTATAAAAAGACTTGTTTTTGCAGGAATAACTAAGCCTAAAGACAAAGTCTATGTTGCTCACATGCTTAGACCTATGACATGGTCATGGAAAGCTTGATCAAGTATAACTTTTTCACGATTTTATTATGGGGGATTGCCAATTAATATGTTTATGTGTGTGTGACTTTTAGCATATATGTTGCATATACATACGAATAGAAGTTTTATAAAACTATTATAATTAATTTAATAATAAAATAAAAATCAATAAAACATATACACACACACACACACACACACACACACATATATATAATGTTATTATATTAGAATTGTAAATTATACGAATCCTTTTTTTTCAAAGAGATACTTTTTAATATAAGCAAGATAAATATTAAAAATATAGATACAAATATAAGTTTTATTTTACCTTTTAACTAAGAAGTCCTTTTTAATTTAATAAATCTTGTCAAGAATTATAAATAATTTTTTCTTAAGGAGTTAAAGATAACATAAAAAGATAACTAAGGTAGTGTTTGTTTGTTGTTTTAGGACAGAAGAAATAGAGATAGTGAAGACAAAAATATATTTGATTAAAGAGACAAAGAAACAGACATAATAATAAATTTATATCTGGGATAATTTCAGAGTGAATTTACATACTTTCAAACACAGAAGGTACATAAGGAACATGTTTCTAGAAATAATATTTATTTTTTTATTCATAAAATATCTTTGTAAGAAACTCTTAATTCCAAACTTGTCAAACTAAGGCATATAAGGATAAAAATAGTTATTATCATAGTTTTAAAACCCAACACGAGGATTGATCTAAGGTAAAGCCTAGATCATGAGCCAAGAAGGTCAGTTTGAGTTGACCCGAGTCAATGTAAGAATAAAAATGATTATTCTCATAGTTTTAAAACTAGACTTGGAGGTCGACTCGAGTCACAAATTTGGTTGACCATTGACCTAAGTAAATATAAGGATAAAAGTTGTTATTATCATAGTTTAAAAACCAGACTCGGGGTTTGACCTTGGCAAGGTCTAGGTCACAACCTAAGAGGGTCAACTTAGGTTAATCAGGTTAACATAAGGATATAAAATGATTATTATCATAGTTTTAAAACTCAACTTGGGGGTTAAATTAGTGGAAAGGCCTATATCACAGGTCGAGAGGGTCAAACCGGTTGATCCAGGTTAATGTATGGATAAAAATAATTATTATCATAGTTTTAAGCATGACTCAAGAGTATATTCAAGGCAAGGCCTGAGTCACAAGTCAAAAGTGTCAATTCGGGTTTACCAAAAACAATTTAAAAATAAAAAATAAAAAAACCATGTTTTGATCCAAAAAATTAAAAAAAAATCAACAAGTTTTTTACTTGTGTTTTATCTTGGGTCAAATGAGTCATAAGTCAACCCAGGTTTTTGACTAGGCTAGTTGGGTCAATCTTTCATTTAGTTTTTTTTTAACTCAAACCAGTTCAGGGCCTAGGTCTGCTTTAACCTTAATTTTTTTTTAAAAAAAATAAATAAGTTTCTGACTCGTGTTTTATCTCGGGTCAAATGGGTCACAAGTCGACCCAGATTTTTTACTAGGATAGATTGGGTTAATCCTTCCTCTAATTTTTTTTAACTCTAACTAGTCCAGGCCTTAGGTCTACTTTGGCTCAAAAAAATTCAAAAAAAAAGTCTACAAGTTTTGTTACTCGTGTTTTATTTCGGGTCAAATATGTCACAAGTCGACCCAGGTTTTTAACCGGGTTATATTGGGTCAATCATTTCTCTAGTTTTTTTTTTTAACTCAGACCAATTTAGGTCCTAGATCTACTTTGACAAAAAAAAAATTGAAAAGAAAAGTAAAGTTTTTGACTCGTGTTTTATCTTGGGTCAAATGGGTCACAAGTTGACCCAGGTTTTTGACTAAACTAGATTGGGTCAATCCTTCCTCTAGTTTTTTTTTAACTCAGACCAGTTAAGACCCTTGGTCTGCTCGGTCATGAGTCGACCCACCTGGTCAATCTTGATTTATAACCAATGTTATTATAAAATTATTAATTTCAAAACTCAATATAAACTGAAGAAAAAAATTATTTTTTAAAATTAGTAAGTTTGATATTATTAAATATTAAGGGTAAAATAATTTTTTTATATATTTTATTTTATCTTGTCCACCATAACTAAACATGATATAAAGATAATTATTTTGTCTTAGAAACCACTATCAAACACAATTTTATCTTTATCTCGTTTTTTTATCTTATCTCCTTTATTCCTATTATCTTCATCTATTCTGTTCTAGCATGGTAACCAAATTCTGCCTAAAAATCTACTGTAAGAAAAATAATAAAGCTCTAGTTAAGATTTTTATTGATTTTTATGTATTTTAATTATTAATTTATTTTAAGTATTGTGTTTTATTGATTTATTTTTAATTATTCATAAAGTTTTAGTAATCAAAATAAAATACCGATGAATTAGCTCAACATGTTCTTATATTTTAAGTTTAGAGTCTTCAATCTATACCTATAAGTGTAAGTGCTTCTAATCAATTTTTATGTTTTAGTTTATTTTACAATCTATCATTCTAATAGATATTTTCATGAGAACCAAGAAAATATACTCTCTCGAGAAATTAAAACCCCCGCCTAATTTATTACAAAAATATTTTTTTTTATCAAATGATGTTAAGACTTGCTTTTTTTTCATTGCCATGTTTTTAATACGTTATGTGATTTAAATTTCACATAATAAGATTATAGATTGGAGAAAGAATTTATAAAATATAATAAGAATATATGGAAAGCAATTAAAACTATAGGAAAGAATTATAGATTGGAGACTAGATTTAAAATATAAGGACATATTTAGTTGATTACCTATGAAATATCAATGAGGTAGTATACAAGTTAAGGGTGATTTAAAAAGCTTATTTTTACAATATTTAAGATTTTATGTGATATATAAATAGACATCAAATTCTAATTTCTCCAGAAGTAGTATGAAAATAATGATATATTTTTATTTTATTTAGTATAATAAAATTGATATGCTATTTTATTTCTTGAATCTTAAATGAAAAGGGTTATATGTCTTATAAGTGAACACTTTACTCTCTCAAAATTATTCAAATGCCATAAAATCAAATTAATATCTTCCTAAAAACTTAAATTTTGAGTATTTGATCAACCAAAAACTTAAATTTTGTCATTCAACGGTGACAAAAAAATTCTCTTTAGTCTGAAACATGGAACCTAATTTTTTTTAAAAAAAGATTGAATATAAAAAAAAATTCAGAACAAATGAAAATATTGTTTATTATTTTTAGTGAGTTATTGATATGATTTTTTTTATCTAGCCTTCTTTAAATTCCAAAAAATAAATATATTGGCTTTTTTAATTATTTCTTTTTATTTTAGTGCTGTTATTTATGATTGTTACCTAATTAGTACTTTTTATTTTTATTTTTTAGCTAAAAATTACCATCGGTCACTTCTCCTTGTTGCAAGTCAAACTCAACCACCTAATCAATATTGGCTTAAATTAAATCCTTCACGACTACAACCAATTAACCAAAGGTGTTATTAGTAGTGTTTTTAACCGAGGCGTGGTCGATCAGGTTCAAAACTCAAGTCATGAGTTTTAATCGGATCACTGGATTTTAACTGGGTCACCTAGATTAATTTTATTTTTTTTATAAATAAAAATAACATTGTTTTGGTAAAAAAAAAACAATCAATGAGTTGCAACTGGATTTTTGATCGGGTCTTACCGGGTCAACACGGCAGTTCGGCTAGGTTTTTAACTACCCTTATTTTTTCATAAACCTTGCCCGGTTCTAGCTCTGGATCTCGAGTCGATTCACCGGGCCAGACTGAGTTTTAAAACTTTAGTTATTAGATCCAAAATAATTTATATTTATTTTGTTGATTAAAATAAAGGGTGATTAATAATGCCACTTATATGAAGAGGATGAAAAATAAATAAGAGACATAAAATAATTTGAAGATCGATTAAAATACATATAACGTTGTTTATAATATAAAAAAAATGAAAAGAAATGATTTATTTAGTAATAAAATAGAATAGAAGTTACTTAAGTTTTATTTAATAAAAGCTATAAATCAAAAGGTATTTTCTGACAAAATTTATATTTTGTTTATTCTAACTCTTTTGCTTACTCTGAGTTTAAATTAAAAATTATCACAATTAGTTTTAATTTATTTCTAAATTATTTTACACTAGTTAATTATGTTTAATTTGTATACTTAAATGGGGCACTATCTTGTTAAAGAATTATCTCAACCCAATAGCTTAAACTATTAGTTGAAGTTCCAAGATATAATTTATGTTATTCTCTAACACATCTCCTCAAGTGAAAACCTTTAGAGCTTAAAACTTGTATAAACCTACACTTCCTTATACTTTATTTTTATCAAATAAATAGAAATGATGAAATTTACACTCGTGATTTTTTAGTCATCAAAACTCTAATATCATGTCAAAAAATCAATTCAACATAATAGGTTAAACTATTAAATAAGATCCCAAGATATAATTTATATTATTCTTTAATATATCTACCAGTATTTATTTGAGTCTCAATTAAAAAAAAAAGTTTTGTAAGGGTTAAAAATCACAAATCACCTATAATTGATTGTAGAGAGGGTTTAAGGAAGAAGGTTTGATTTGACCGGATGTCAAAAGTAGTGGGATACAATATTTAAAGAATTTGAAGCACATGTTTTCTTGGTTGGGATTAGAAAGAGGGTTGGATTTTTTTATTTTTTTAATTTTTGAAAAATTACGAGGATACTAATCCTGTATTCATTCTTTTATATTTTAGGTTAAAGTGATTTTTAAATATGAATGAAAAAACAACTCGCATACAAAATAACAAAAACCCTAGTACGATTTTTAATTCAGCATTTTCCCTCTTATTCTCTCTCATCATGATGACGATGACAAATGATGATTTCAAATCCTTAAATATCCATCATGCCAAAGAAAAATAAATAAAATTAAAAAATTGAATAGAAACGTTTGCAGAAGAAGAAGATTGGTCGGAGTCATTTATGGGTAGCAAGACCTGGGGGCTTTAATTTCTCCGTTCATGTTATTACCAGAATTTTATAATTTACTAAAATAATACTTTGTTAGTAGTTAAACACTTATTTTCTTAGCACAACTTTTATCGACAAACTCAAAAACAATTACCGTTCATTGAAAAACTTATTTCCGGTGATTGATTTAAATTACGTCGGTAATATAATTATTAGTGGATTTATAAACAGAAAAAGAACATCATATCAAAAAATTTACTCGTTTTATTCTGTCAGTATATCCCTTAATAAATATAATATATCACCGACATAAAAATTGTTTGTAATCTTATCGGTAATTTTTTTTAACATTACAAACGTAATTAAATCATCGGTGATTAAATAGTGTTAGTGACATTTCCAGTAATTATTTTTCAATTCTCTAAAATATATAAACGGACTTAATCCATCGGTAAGGACTGTCGATAATTTTATTAAAATAGTTGTTTTTAGTTTAATAAACATAGTAGAAAATAATTAAAAGAAATTAAATTAAAATAGTAATCAAATATTTATTATAGATTAAAAACTTTATCAGTTCAAATATAATTCATATAGAAGAGAGGGGTTAGAGGAGGCGAGTCTTCTCCGGGATCAAGGGGGTAATAAGGGGGAGCACATGTACCACTCATATGTGATTTTAATTCCATGTACAATAATCAGAGTTTAGTCATCTTAATACTAAGTCGTTTTGTCACAGCAGTAAAATGGTTCATTCAAACTTCAACTTATTGGTTTAAAATTGCCTATAACTCTAAAGTTTAAGTGCTTGGAATCGATTGCGAGCATCCAACAGTTGAAACACTTCAGTTTGTTCGCAAGTACTCAGTGTTAGAGTTTGAGATACCAAAAACCTTATTTATATCGAGTCCACCAGACAATCATGTCTTCAACCATAATTTCAAATTGAGTTCTAGATTGGTCAAAAGAATCGCCCCATATATCTCCTACAACTGCGTGTTATATGTTTCCTTAAAAAAAGTCATAATTATGTGAAAATAATAACTTAAGAAATGAAATTGTTGAAATCAAACATACCAAGAACTTTTGAGCTCGGCTATCCATAAGATGTTGCACCTTTTTTCAACGACCATCATTTCACATGTGAGTTTCTACAAAAAGCTCCATCGATCTTTATTCAAGTCGAAGCCTACAAGAGAAAATTATTGTTAGTTAAACATATTCATGTAAAACAATCATTTTAAAAAATAGATGTAATAAAAAAGAATTTCACCATCCACTTCACATGCGAACTGAATAGAATGGATTTGCTGGTATGCATGGTAATGGAACCGTGAATCTCCCTATTCCAGTTCTCCATACTGGAATGTGACCATCGCATGAAATGATCATACATCACTTGTTGAATATATTCTGCCCGCATAGCCTTTAACATGTATGGAGATTTGAAATCCTTTTAAATCGTCATGTCTTTCCAGCCTAAAAGCTCTTTCTTTAGCATATTTTTTGGTTTTTGTCTACGCCTCATACCAAAAATCACGCAACTATATGATAGAAATGAATTATTGGTTAACAAATGAAAAATAAAACTTTAAAATTTAAACAAAAAGTATTTATTTTAATTTCAATCTTACCTAGTTGTGTCGTGATTCTACCAAACCCTCATGGCAACAGCGTTGTTAGCCCTATTCTAGTAAAATTTTCCCTTACACGTCAAATTTATAAAAGAATTGGTTCATTAATATTAATAAACTAACCGGATTAATATAATAATAATAAAAAATTGTTTAAGTATATATTAACCTGAACTTTTTGAACCATGCATCAATTATTAATTTCCATTTACAATACCTGGAAACATGACTCCATTGAACCAATGACACTCTCATCGATGATTTCATCGCCGATATTATTGTTCGAGCAGCCTCAACATTTGCAAACTTGAAATTGCATTCGTTAATTGAAATTAAGTTTTCAAAAATTATTATTTGTTTTTTATTTTTTAATAGTCCATGAAAGAAAATCAAATTTACATTAAGTGGTTGGGCTTCCACTAGGCAACGTACTTCCCAATAAATAGGTCCTGCTCGTAAAAGACCCCTCCTCGACATGACAACATCCCACTTGACAAGCTTGCATTGAAAGAGGTTGTCTATGCCTCAGGTACTTGTTAATGGTCAGCACCTCACGACACATGGTCATTAGAAGTGCTGTTAGAAGAACTAGTAGCGATCCTGTCTGTATGACGCGTTACTAAATTTCCCCTGGGCATCTATACAAATTAAAAGATTGAGAAAGGTGATAACATTCCTATTTAAAAACAAATTAGCAACACCTTTCTTATACAAGAGACTATCCAAAAATTGTTTTCCTATAAATATACACCAATAATATAGTGCCACAAAACAGTTGATTTTATTTCTATTACTTTCTATATTTCCAACATATTACTAAAACCAGTAAACCTTTAGAAATCTACCTTACCACATACCAAATCAACTTTAAACCTTTATGAGATATATCATTATCACTAAAAAATAATTAATTAATAACAAAAAATTTGAAATAGAAAATCATTATAATCAAAACCATCTACCTATCCTTCTTTTCACAATTCTTTGAAATCATCAACTATATATTGTTGCAATCATTCCCATTGTGTATCAATTTTTTGTTTTCATGTATTTATTGTTGTAATTTATGCATATATTATTCTCATTATGACACATTTGTACACTTATAAAACAAAAACATCCATTAAATTCCTTTAAGAATCTTTTCTTTTTTTTAGCCCTACAAAAGTTAAAGAGGACAACAAATTAACTAGACAACAAAATTCAAATATATCAACCAATATTGACATACCAATTTTATCTAAAAAGAAAATAGATTATCTAAAAAGAAAACAAACCCAAAACCCCTAATCAAGAAATCCTCTTTTAATATTCATAGAATCAAGAAAAGAGTTATAAAAACTATAATAAATTAGCAAAACCAAACACATTATCCAAGATTCACGTGATAACAAACAAATTAATAAAGATTAAGGTAATACCCATACATATTAATCAAAAGAATAATAAAACAATAACCAAAATAAACCACACACATTTATACAAAGAGAAGTAAAAAAGTAACCAAGATTAACATATAAATAACATTATCAAAAATCATAAACTCAAAAATCATCTTAAATACCAACATCCTGTTTTTAGAGAACCCAAAAAGAATCATTAACTAAACACATCAACTATCAAAATGAAAGAAATTCAAAACAAAACACATTAACCCAAATTGCTATCATAAGAAATCTAAACAATTAACCAAATTTTACATAAACAGAACTTTGTCAAAAACAAAACTCACCTTGTTAACTTTTCTTGTTGTTTGTATGGCAACAATTATCTTGCTAGAGTGTCTCTAGAATAGATTGAGAATGAAAAAAAAAAAACTTAACAAAACTTGGCATAAAAAAAAAAGAAAAAAGAAGGAGATTTACCTAGTATGGAAGAAGCTTGGTGAGAGGATGGAATCAGGGAGGAAGAGAATAATAGGGAATCATAAGAAGAACAGATGGGTGATAGAAAGAGAGAAAGAATTTGCAGAGAGAAGAACAGAGAAGAAGACAAACTGGCGTTCTAAAGCTAGGGATTCTAGTTATTTAATTTTGAGCTTTTTTACCAATGGATTTATTGACAGAAGATTAAATATTAATATTTTAAGCACATTCGCCAATGATTCCATTTTTATATTTAATTAAAATTTTGAATTTAATCAAAAGTTTTTAGAAATCCCCCTAAATTTCACCAAGACTTTTCAGTCTATCAGTGATTCCATTTGTAATGAACAATTCCATATGTAATGAATGGTTCCTAACGTTTCAAGAATATACTGATGAACATAATTCATTGGTGATTCCATCTATATTGAACATTGCCATCTGTAATGAATAGCTCCCAACCTATTGGGAATATACCAATGAACTTAATTTGTTGGTGATTTCATTTGTATGTTCCAGTGGCATTGGAGTGTAATTTTTTTAATTCTCTAGAATATACCGACATACTTAATTTGTCGGTGATTCTAGTTGTATGTTTATTGTTCATTAAGGATTCCGTCTATAAGTCTTAGTGGAAATGCATGTAATTTTTCCCAACTCTCTAGAATTTTTCTGACGGATTTAGACTTTGATATATCTGTTGGTATTTTACATGCCATCAGTAATTCCATTAGTATAAAAATGTTTTGTGTATAATAATAAAATCATAAAATATAAACATTTCAGTGTTATGTAATAATAAATTCACGTCACTGTCATTACATTAAAGTTAATTTTATATAGAAATATTACATTATAGTTAATTTCATTAGACAATCATGTTGTACAAATTAATCAGAATTGTCTTCTTCTTTTTCTTTTAACAATTTTGTCGTTGTCATCTCCATTGCAATTTTCTACATTATTTCGTCCCCATCTTCATCGACTTCTATATGTTCACTGGTTCTCAAAACATTATTTAATTCCTTAACGTCAACATCAACAAAAGTTTCTCAACAACATGAAAATTTGAATTTTTTTTGAAGTCGGTAGATGAAGAAACTCAATATGGATCAGATTAACCAACTCATCAAGTTAAAAGACATCATCTTTCATAGTTATTTCATTATTACCATCTCAAACAACTTGAACATGTTCTTTTCAATGTACATGACATCAAGATTATGGTAGAGGAGCCACTTTACCACCATTTGTTAATGTGAATGCCTTGTTATTTTTCATACATTATGGACATAATAATTTTACATGTGCTCCAACCAAAAACCATTTCTTATGTAGGATAATCATTGATAGTCCATATCATAGTTGTCTTCATTTACAATTTTTTTTCCTCAAGACATCATATGTTAAAGTCTTGGATGACCATAACTCCTTCAACTCATCAATAAATTGTCGAAAATAAACATCTATATTTTGACCCGGACTATTAGGATTAGGTATGATTGTATATAAAAACATGAACTCTAGCCTCATACACATCCCTGGTGGCAAGTTGTAAATCGTGAGTATCACAAGCCAACAAGAATAAGGAGCAGTAAATGACTTGAATGAATTGAATCCTCATGTACATAACCCAAGATTTATGTTCCATGATTCCATTGAAAACTATGGATGCACTTATTAACATGTTTTCAGGCTTCACCATCAAATGAAGGCACCATGAATCCATCCACTGCATCATGTGAATGATGCCAACAAGAATAAGGAGCAGTAAATGACTTGAATGAATTGAATCCTCATGTACATAACCCAAGATTTATGTTCCATGATTCCATTGAAAACTATGGATGCACTTATTAACATGTTTTCAGGCTTCACCATCAAATGAAGGCACCATGAATCCATCCACTGCATCATGTGAATGATGCTAAGTCATGTGTTTAACAGTCTTTGAAGATATGAATAACCTTTAGTGTTTAGAAGTGATTAGAAAGTATCTAAATTTTTCTATGTGTGCAAGAGTCATTTCCATACTAGTTTTGAGTTTTTAACGAGTATGCCCACACGTTCTACACTCGGTCAACTCTGCAGTTTCAAGGTAATAATATAACATACAGAAGTTTGGACACATGTCAATGTTATGATATTCTAGGCCAAGGGGTTTCGGCATTGATTTAGCAGCATACAAGTTCTGTTTTAGCCTATTCCTTTCAAGTAAAATGCTTATCTCTTATTCGATAATTCTTTTATAACCTACCTCACTCAACCTATGATCTGACTTGATGGTGAACTCTTGTACAATTAATGATAATTTATTGTAATTTGTGCACCTATCCCATAATGGTTTGTCATAATATTTCAAAAGATAAAAAAAACCTGGCAACTTCTATATTTGGTTTTTCATCTACGATTGAACATTTATATGTATAACCCTGATTTATTCTCATCTAATCTATAACCATATTCCCATAAAGATTATTAGTGTCATCTACAACTCCATGCACGTTGCTAGAACTAGAAGATGACCCAACCATCATTTCTACCATGGTCTAATAAAGAACATATGGTTCTCAGTATCCAAACCAACACAAGTATTTTTTCATGAACTCTTTTTGTAGAAGATGCCTCGTTACAACATCTGGATCGAAAAATGTTTTATTTTTTCACTTCTTATATGAACATCTAATACCGCTTCTACTAATATTTCTCGGATTAAATAGTGTGTAATTCATAAAACCCTCAACCATATTACAATAACCCATCCTACGCAACCCTTTGAGTAAATTTTGATATATCCATGAACGATCATCCATTACTTATGTCAAACCTATATAGAATATTGATGACATCATGTATTAATTAATTATGTAAACTAAATAAACTACCTAATATTGGTTTAACTCAAACTTATTCAATTTATTTTAATAGTGCTCTTAAATCATTATTAATTATGTACATAAATTCAAATTGCTACATAATTACTGAAATTTTCAACTTACCCATAAAATTAACAATATATAAAACGTAGCCATTAAATAAGTCATTATTTATTTAATTACAAAACACTTAAGTCACAAATTCAGAACAAATTTCATCAAATTACAAACAAATACTATTTTTTAAAATCTCAAACAAACCCTAACATGTACAAATTATACTTTCATACAACATATTTCAATGGGAAAAAACTATAAAACAAGGATAGTTTAAAAATATACTACAAAATATGCAAAAAACTATATATACTACAAATATATGCAATAAAATTGACATTTTAAAATTAAGTTCAAACAAAAAATGGATAGTTTTGCTTACTTGAAGTGGGGAATCCTAAAAATAATTGAATTTATGATAAAATAGGGGGTTTCTGTTTTTTTTTTTTACAGAGAGCTTATGAAGGGCAAAAAGAAATGGGGGGAGGGAGAGAGGAGGGGTCGCTTGTCAAGTCATAACTTAAATATTACTGATGAATTTACAAACAAATTTTACTAAAATGGTTAAGTGTTCGGTAATCCCATCTATAAAAGTAATATGTCATTTTAACTTTTTGTTTTTTTTTAATTCTTTCTTTTTCCACTTTAATTTCCTCGGAAATTCCATTAGTTTATCGATGTTTATAGAGTGACATAGCGAGATACTATGTCGTCAGTAAAGTTCACTGTAATTTATTAACAAAGGGTTTATGAATGTATGATTTGTACATTTAGGGTTTGTTTGAGATTTTAAAAAATTATATTTGTTTGTCATTTGATAAAATTGAGTTTGATTTTGTAACTTATGTGTTTTATAATGAAATAAATAATCGCTTATTTAATGGGTACATTTCATATTTTATCAATTTTATTGTTAAGTTAAGAATTTTGGTAAATTTGAAGGAATTTGATTTTTTAAACAAAGATGATAATAAAATAAGGGTAATATTAAAATAGATTAAATAAGTTTGAATAAAACCAATGACAGCAAATTAGTTGGGTACCGATAATAGTTAATTTTATTAATCAATACATGATTTCATCAATATTCTATATAAGTTTCATATAAGTAATGAATGATTGTTCTTGGATGTATAGAGTTTCTATTGAAAGGTTGTGCAGGATGGATGATTGTAATATGGTTGAGGGTTTTATTAATTATACACTATCTAATTTGAGAAATATTAGTGGAGGTGATAGTAGATGTCCATGTAAGAGGTGTAAAAATAGAAAAACTTCTCAATCCAGATATTGTTACAATACATCTTCTACAAAAAGCGTTCATGGAGAAATGCTTGTGTTGGTTTACACACGGAGAACCATATGTTCCTTACAATACTATGGTAGAAATGACAGTTTGGTCAACTACTAATTCTAGCAACGTGCATGAAGTTATAGATGATAATAGTAATCGTTATAGGAGTATGGTTATGAATAAAATAAAAATGAATTAGGATGATACAAGTGAATGTTCAATCATAGATGAAGAATTAAATAAAGACATAACCAAGTTTTTTTTATCTTTTGAAAAATTATAACAAACCATTATGGGATGGGTGAATAAGTCACAATAAACTATCAACCATTGCATAGGTGTTCACCATCAAATTAGATCATGGGCTAAGCGAAGCCAATTATGACAAAGTCATTGAATGAGAGATAAGCATTTTACCTTAATAGAATAGGATGAGGTAAAAATTTTATGTTGTTAAATTCATGGTGAAACCCTTTAGCCTAAGATAGTAGAAAATTTATATATGTCCAAACTTCTACATGTTATATTACTTAGAAAATACAGATTTGATCGAGTGTAGAACCTATGATCATGCTTAGTATAAGCCTAGAAGTGGCAAGTGAAGGACTCTTATCGCACATAGAAAAATAAGATATTTCCCAATTACTCCTAAACTACAAAGGTTATTCATATCTTTAAAGATTAGTGAGCATATAATATGACATCATTCACATAATGCAGTGACAAAGTCATGGTGCATCCTTCTAATAATGAAGCTTATAAACAGTTTAATAGTGTGTATCCTTAGTTTTTAATGGAACCACAAGACATACGTGTTTGGTTATATACAAATAAGTTCAATCCATTTGGGTCATTTGTTGCACCATATTCTTGTTGGTCAGTGATACTCATATCTTACAACTTGCCACCGAGAATGTGTATAAGGCTTGATTTCATGTTCTTATCTATATCCATATTCAATCCTAATAGTCTAGGTAGGAATATAGATGTTTGTCTTCGATCGTTGATTGATGAGTTGAAGTAATTATGGTCATCTGACACTTTCACGTATGATGTCTTGAGGAAATATAATTTTTAGATAAAGACAGCTTTGATGTTGACTATCAATGATTTTCTTGCATATAAAATGGTTTTTGGTTGGAGCATGTATAAAAAATTAGCATATTCATACTATATGAAAAATAACAAGACCTTTACTTTAACAAATGATGGTAAATAGTCTTTTTTTAATTGCCACTAGAGGTTTTAGACAACCAATAACAAGTATAGAAATAACATAAATGACTTCATTGTAGGTAGAGTTGAAAGGGATGTTACATCGTTGGTATCGTCGGGTGAAAAATATTATGACGTGATATCGTTGGTATTGTCGGGTAAGAGAGGAAGGAAAATGGTGGTAAAATAGGTTTTGTTGCTAAACTTGTATGAATGTTTTTGAAAAATTAAAAATGGGTGAATAGTAGTCATAAATAAAATCAATTGGATTGTGACTTTATTTGGTGATGCATATTTGCAGGTACTAAAATTCTGGGTAATCTTCCATATAAGGGAGGTGCTACCGATTTTTTTTTAAATAGGATATATTAAGAATGTTATTATATTTTTTATGATTTAATTTGTTTAGATGATGAGGAGAAGCTCATTAGTGAGTAATACAGATAAGAGTGCTGCTAACTCTTCTAACAACACTTCTAATGACTATAAGTCACTAGGTTCTGACCATGACCAAGCACCTGAGGTACAAGTACCCTCTATCGATGCAGACTCGTCGAGTGCAATGCCACTTGATAGAAAAGGTGTCCGTTCTGAGCGAGATGTATGTATTGGGAACTAAATTGATTAATAGAAGCTCGACCACAATATATAAGTTTGTTTTCATTGCCTGTATGTTTAAAGAATAATTAACAATGGATAATTTTTGAATAATTAATTTCAATGAACAATTGGAATTTCAGGTTTATAAATGTGAAGATTGTTCACACAATAACATCGGTGATGAAATGGTCGATAAAAATGTCATTATTTCAGTGGAGTTAGGTTTTAAAAAATCTTGAAAGGAACTCTATGATTAATGCATGGTTTAGAAAGTTCAAGGTTAGTATATATGTAAATAGTTAATTTATTATTATTTTATTTCAGTTAGTTTTTTAATTTAATGAACTAATTATTTTACAAAATTGACATCCAAGGAAATTTTTTATTGGAATAAGGCTGATGACGGTGTTTCCAAGAGAGTTTGGGAGAATCACAATGCAATTAGGCAAGATTGAATTCAAAATGTTGTATTTTGTTAATATTAAAATTTTATTTTTCATTATCTTAACCAATAATTTATTTCTATCATATAGGTTACGTGATTTTAGTATGAGGCACAAGAAAAAATAAATAAATATGCACAAGAAAAGGGTTTTCCAAGTTGTGGAAACATTGTCATGTGAAGGGATTTTAGACCTTCGCACATCTTGAAGGCTATCTAGGAAGTTTATGTCTAGCATGTGATGTCTATGTTTTTGGTGCAGTGATCACGGTCTGGTGTGAAGAACCAAAACATGGAGATTTATGGTTCGATTACAACACACACTAGCGCGGATTCATTCCTTTCATTTTGCATGCAAAATGGATGTTAATATTCTTTTTTATTACATATATTTTTTTAAAATGTTTTTTTATATGAAAATATTTAACTAACAGTAGCTCTCTTTTGTAAGCTACAGTTCTTAGACTCGAACTAAGACCGATAGAGCTTTTTTTTGTAGAAACTCACATCTAAAATGATGACATTTAGAAAATTGTGCAACAACTCATGGATAGTCGAGCTTAGAAGTTCGTGATAATTTGGTTTTCAACGATTTTTCTTAATTTATTATTTTTATTAATTAGCTTACTACTTTTTTTAGGAAACATATACCACCCAATTGCAGGATAGATACGAGGGCGATCCATTGACCCATCTAGAACTCGATCTGGATTTGTGATTGGAGATCAGATATGAGGGCAATCACTGATAGAATTACAAATGGTTCTTTCTGTAGGTGATATGTCATACTCACTGATAAAAGTTTTGATGAAATGATAGCAATAAGTTTTTTTTGTTTGACGTGTTTTTTAGTATGTAAATCCATTAGTGAGTATATTACTAATGGATGTAACGATATAATATAAATCACCAACGATAGATTTTTCAACGACCATCTATCATCCATGGTTTTGTCAGTAAATGATTTTCTAACAGAACTAGTGTTTAAATACCAATGGAATAATCTGCTGGTATTATGCAAAATTCTGGCCTCAGTTGGAATCTGAAGAATCTAAATTAGTCAGGAAAAACATGTTCTTATCAATTGCTATAATTCTTAGAAAAGTTTCAGAGCTAATGTTCATTAGAAATTTTATTTAAAAAAATAAAATTCACAAAGAATTATACTCTCTATTTTTATAACCATAATTTTGTTCGATATAATGGTAATATAAGAAAAAATAGAAAAATCTTACACATGATAAAAACTATACAAATTAAAAAATAATCATCATGGAAGGTTTTTCAAGGATACTAAAATAAAAGAAAGAAAAAGCATTTAAATGGTGAGTTTCTTAGATATACAAAGAAATTAATATAGATAGTACAATTAAATAATAATTTTATTGAAAGATATATATATATATATATATAAAACCAAGTTCTTAAAGGACAAGCATATCGTAGTAGCATGTGGATGTGTCAGATTTGCATGCTGACCAAATTCTAGCCCATGTTATAAAATGAAGCAATGAGAAGGATGTTGAAAGTAAGAAGTGCAAGTGAACTAACGAAGCTAAATAATGAAGGAACATGTGACTGAACAATTCCAATTAAATTGGAGGACAAATCTTACCAAACTATACATGCTAGCTAAACTGGACCGTATGTTTCTATAGCTTTCGTGGGAAGGTGAAGAACTAAATCAATACTGCACTGGCTGGGGAGATGGCAATATTGTACGTTAAGGCAGAATGTGTAAAAAAAAATCTATTTTTTTTTTATTATTATTCACAAGTTAGTATACCAATTAATTTCATATTTTTCCCAGCAAAACTAAAAAAATAATCATGTTAATTGCATATATCAAGTTTATTAGCCCTGTTTGTTTTTGCGTTTCAAAATTGTTTTTGAAAAAATTTGAAAATTTTTTATTTTTTATTTGTTTTAAATTAATATTTTTTGATGTTTTTATATCATTTTAATGCGCTGATGTCAAAGATAATTTAAAAAAATAAAAAAAATATTATTTTAATACATTTCTGAGTTAAAAACACTTTGAAAAGCAACCGCAACCACACTATATATTCAAAATAATCCTTGTTACAATAGATAGTAAAAAAAAAGAAGGATATTTAAGATTCTAATTAGGGTTTAATAAACATAAATTTAATACTTATTATTATTCACAAGTTATACATAAGGGTATGTAAATCCATTTTCCGGATATATATTATCTACCAAAAAAAGAATCTATTTTTTTTATTTAACAAGATAAAGGAATCTGTTTAGGGAATGCTGCAGGGAGAGTAATTAATTTGTAAATTAAAGTATTTCTAGCAGGGAAGGGATAGCATATACATCAACCTCAAGAGTGGTAGATATCCACATTGTGCCCGAAAATTAAGAGACTCCTCAACACATCAATAAATCTGGAAATGAGATAGCCAATATTATTGTGAATGAAAAAAGAATCACATCAAAGTGATGGATTGTAAGCTTAATAGAAAAAAATGATGAATTTTAAGAGATTGCTATAATGGTAGCATTGACAAACACCCGTTGTCTAAGTGCTCATACCATTATTATTGAATTTGATTACTTTTTTACTTTTTCATTGAGATACGAGAGAGTAATGATGTAAAGATATTTTTCTACCCTCAATTTCCCATTATGATTTAGTTTGCAATGCATGAAACAAAAGTGATTTTGCTGTATAAAAGCGAAAAATATTGTTTTTTTAAAGTGTGTTTTTGGTTTAAAAATGTATTAAAATAATATTTTATTTTTATTTTTAAAAATTTAATTTTAATATTAAGACATAAAAATAATATCTAAAACTATATATCAACACATAAAAAAAATATCAAAATTTCTCAAAAACACAGCTTTAAACAATAACAGCCAAAACTTAGAGAACGTTATAAATGGTGACAGAGACATAACAAGGGTGACCTAACAGAAGGAGAAGAAGTGCCGTCACCAAAACAAATGGGAGTACCAGTTTAACAGAAGGAGAAGAAGTGCCGTCACCACAACAAATGCTAGCAAAACAAATACGTTATGTACGGACTGTCTCTCCCATAAACCTGTGGCTCTATAAGAGACATTAACCAACATCAGACCCTCTCAACCAATCACAACTCGACAAGCACGTAACTCTAAAACCACTCCTGTTTTGCAAAACCGCCTTGCCAAAGTCCCAGACCCAAATCACACTAAAAAAAATAAAAATTCCTATATTTTTTTTCTTTTCCCATGTATACATACATACACACAGGAACATTCAGTGTTCATACACAAGGAAAGCTTTTGCTTCATAGAATAACAATAACAAGACCTCTCTCCACCATCATCACAAAAATAGAAACTTGCCCATAATACCTTCCTATAAATGACTCTCTATTTCTTTCTCATGTTGGCTTTCTTGTTTTTCTCACAATGATTAGATGAAACCATAAAATCCTCAGCTAGGGTTTTCTTAGAATTTTTCTTGGTTTCTTTTAACTCATAAAACTCCGAAAGAAATTCAAGAAAAAAAAATGGGGAGAGGCAGGGTTCAGCTGAAACGGATCGAGAACAAGATTAACAGGCAAGTGACGTTCTCTAAGAGAAGAACTGGTTTACTCAAGAAGGCTCATGAGATCTCTGTTCTTTGTGATGCTGATGTGGCTTTGATTGTTTTCTCAACAAGAGGGAAGCTTTTTGAGTACTCCACTGACTCAAGGTTTTTCGTTTTCCTCCAATTATCTTCATTTTTGTTCTTGCATGTTGTTCTTGCTTTGTAGTAAAGTTTCTACTTGTGTGATTTTTTTCCCTATCTCATCTGGGTTCTGCCTGTTGTTATTTTTTATGCTGTCCAAAGTCTGCATTACACTGAAATTCATCACCACTGCCCATTTTCTCGCAACAATCTTTGAGCCTTCTTTTCTGTACGAACTCAGGTTTAAACAGGAAATGATGCTATAGTATTATTTGTGTTAAACATATAGAACCTTGATGTTTCTATAGATGTACATAATGAGTGACCGTTTTGTGTCATCACTGACTGCTAACTCTGTTACGATTTTTTTCTCTGTAAGAGAATAAAACTAGAGTTTGGTATTTCTATCTGTTCTTATGCATATAAATATACGTTCAGCAGTACAGGTCTTCTTTACTTTTCGACACTTGTTCGCTTTTGTCATGCTGGTCAATTTTGTTTTCTTTGTATAGAGAGTTAGTACACCGAATCAATCAGTAAAAGAGATGGGAAAGGGATGTTTCAATTGTGTACATTTTGAAAACTCCTGTAAAATTGTCATTACTCAAATGTACTATAGCAAAAACACCCATAAAAGTAGCAGTATTTTAGGGGTAGGAAAGGACATGGATTTCCAAATTATAAGCTGAAGATCATATAAGTGGAGCTCAGCAAATCAGGTCTAGGCAAAGGTCATAGAGCTTTGTGTCATTGGGCTTTGTGTTTCAACGTCTGGTTAGTATCCTAGGATATTAGGACATATATACTGTTGTTGGTGCACCTAGGAATTTGCCCCCTCAATGATATAAAGCAATACTAGGTGGTTATTTAAGATTTCTGCAAAGATCTTCCATTAGAGACCTTGGGGGTTACTTCCATTAGAGACCTTAGGGGTTATTATTACTTCAACAAATTACAATGGTAATAGTTGGGGACAATAAGTTGACTAAGACTTACTGTATTTTTTGCCCAGATTTTCTGGTAATAAGGGATTTGTGTCGACAGTAATTAAGATTAGCTAGCTAAAGAATGCTTGTTTTCCCTTAAGAACTTGTTTAAGCAAGGGTAACGAAAGTAGCAGGATTGGTTTCAGATCTTTGTAATAACAATGTCAACCTATATATCTACCATAGGGTGTACAGATTTAGAGCCTTCACCTCCTTGTAAAAAAGAGAAGATATATAGGGCATGTATGGACTTGGAATATTCTACCAGATTGCGAGGTTTTATTAGAGTTTTAGATGTAATTAATCTCAAGCATCATCTGTAGATCTTTTCCACTAGGTCAAAAATACATTTTTTATGACAAACATTTGAGTACAATGTTACCAATGTTGACTCTAGCTATATATCACCTTTCCATATATATATATACATATATATATATATATATATATATATATATATATATATATTGTTGATAAAGGAGAAGTTAGTTTGAACTTCGAGTTTGAGGATTTTTTTGGGGAGAGAAGAGACTGATACAAGTCTCTGTTGTTTGATCTTACGTTTATCTTGCTAAGATAACTCCTATGAAATGTTGGTAGTTGAAAAAATCGTACATAGTCTAGTATTTATATTTTATTTTATAAGTACTATATATGTGGAGTTAGCCCTGTCGGGTATTATGTTTTTAGGGTAATTTTGAATTTTTTTATATTTTTAGATTGTTTTAATATACTAATATTAAAAATAATTTTAGAATTTTTGTTTACGTGAGTAGCTGTATTTGTACAGCTTTAGCTGTAATTGAGAGTGTGATAACGATTGTTGTTAAAGTGTTTTTTATTCATAAATATATTAAAATAATAATTTTTTAGTTTTTAAAATTTATTTTAACATTAGCAAATTAAAATGATTTAAAATTATTACAAAATAATTTAAAATAAAATAAATTTAAAATTTTAACAAAAAAACAAATTAAAACTCAAATTTCTCATTGGCAAAAAAAAATGTGTTTTTCCTCGTCCCATAATTATATCATAGTAATAGAGAAAACATCTAAAGACTAAAAATGTTGTTTCATATGATGTCAATGCTCGAAGATCAGCAGGACGTTGCATATACAAAATCACATAATAATAATAATAATAATAATAATAATTAATAATAATGTGAGTTACTTAAAAAAGAAATGTCATTCGTCAAACCTTTGTATAATTCCATAGCAAAACAAATAACGTGCGGGGAGAGTAAACAGAGAAGACATTGAAAAACTGTTGCTAATATTGTTATTGACATTGACCGTAATAACACAAGAAAGATAACATAGAATCAATATAAAATTTATTTTATTGTACAGTCATTATATAAAAATTTAATTACTGAATATTTTTTTTTAAGTAGTTTATTTTTTTAAGAGATTTATAACTCAAATAAATTGTAAAACTAACCTGAATAAACTAGAAACCCTGAAAATAAAAGAAAATTGATAAAAATGCTAAATAAATTAGGAAATCTTTTTTATTAAGCATATCATTTAATTTCCTAAACTAAATAGGATAAAATAAAAATAATTAAAAAATAATAATTTTTCTTGAAAACCTCTTGCATTAGTCTCCCTATGTTGAAAAAAAATTCATCTTCAAATTTAAATTACTCTTATCTTGATCTTAAAGATGTCTAATCAAGACTCTCGAACTTATTTTCTTTCTTCGCTTTAGATGTATAATAAATTTAGATATTCACTCTATTTTTTTCATGTTAAAGTTTGCATAAAAAAATATCAGTGGAGAAATGATTTCTTTTCTGCTGTCTTTTAGAGTAATGAATTATAAATTTCAAATTTTCTTCATCAACATGTGCTTCATCCATATAACCATTGAAAAAACCTACTTATGATTTATTAGTAAATTTTTAATCAAATGGATCATTATAACTTAAATAAAAAATTATTTTTTGTTGAGTCTCTTTGCACTCAACCTCTAACTTATCAATAAGAATATTAATGATAACGTTATTGCCTTTACTGTTATTATTTTATTCTATCCTCATCAAAATAAACATCATAAATTGATGGTTGATTCCAATCCATAAAATAACTAGAATCAACAAATATTTGAATTTCAATATCATATTTGTCTCAATTAAGAGGTTTCCTCCTTTGCTCATGTTTCTGAAATGGATTTTCAAAACTGGCTATAGATCTGTGATTGCTCTTCTCATGATCCTGCGATTCTCTCTTATTCATCTCTGCTAATCGACGAGATGATTTTTCAACTTGTCTCTGCATGTATATTATCTCCAATCAACAAGTTAATTTTGTAATTTTTGTCTGAATGTCTTTTATTATCATTTCATGAATGTCTCTTTTTCGAGAAGAGACCTCCTCATCCCCTATTATACACGAGCACGTCTTATTCTGTAACCACTTTTTTTTTCTATGATTATTCAACAATACACAACAGCTAATCATTAGGAATCATTAGGTTTTCATAACTACTGACACAGACATAAACAACAGAAGAAAAGAAGCACAAGCAAAATTAAACATGTGATTCTGCCAAATTTGCTACACAAAAACTCTAATTGAAAATTTTTATTTTTGAATTTTTTTTAAGTATTCTGCCCTTTTAAGAGGTTTAAAATTCTTTAAATAAATTAAAAAATCATCCTAAACAAAATTAGAAAATCTGAAAATAGAAAAATAATAAAAATCCTGAACAAACTAGAAAAATAAAATTATTAAGCATCTTATTTATTTTTCTAAACTATATAGAAAAAAAAAATATATTTTTTCTTAAAAACATCTTGCATCAGTTAAGTTACATTGGCATTTCTTAGTCTATATCTAAAAGAGAACAAAGTATAGTTAATATCATCTCAAGTTAATTTTGGATCCACTTTGTTTTAGCTACATTTTAACTAAACCGACTCTAAAAAATATTATCACATCCATGCTATTCACAAAAAAGAATTATGAGTATTTTATTATTATTTTTTGAATCAATGAAAAAGCAAGAATCCAATAATTTAATTATGAAGTAGAATGGGAAAGCAGGACACATGCCGGGAATTACATATGCAGTTCTTATTTTCATGTTCTGCAACATTAAACCCAAGCACAGGTGAGGGGAAGAAGCAAGGTCATGCTAACTTTCCACTCCAAATCTAAATGCCATTTTTACTCTACTACATGAAAGAAAGAACCTCTCTTGCTGAGTCTGGGCTTGAGAATTCCCACTCCAAATCCTGCAACAAATAGCAAAAGCATGCATGTTTCAATACCTCTAAAACACCTAAAAAATCAGCACCAACCCATCACTTTCTTAACCATCCTAGTTCATTCAAACAACATAATTCCACAAAAATAAAATAAAATTAAAAGGACATAAAAACCAACCTTTTTAACACTAAATCAACTCTAAAAGAAGAAACAAAAGACAACCACTTCAGTGAAGTGCATTTCTGTGACATCCAATATAGCAGAGATCATGGAGAGGGAAAAAAACAAAACAAACAATGAGAGAAATTGCTTACCTCTTTTCAGCAAGTACGTTCTCTTGAGGAGTGAAAAAGATAGAGGGCTGGCTTCTAGGATTTTAAAAGAGGGCTTTATAAATTGGAGAGCTAAAAACAATAGCTTGGTTTCCCGCTGCGGCCCCACCAACTGTAGCGAGCAGTTGAACAGTTGCAATGACTGTTCAACTGAGGAGTTGAACAGTGCTCGCAAAGCTAGAATAGAGTTTTTTTTTTTTTTGGAGAGCATGGATGCAATGAAAAGAAAGCATATTTACTAGCTATTATAACTATGATTGGTACCTTTTTTGTCATAGGTTTTTGGCCTAAAGAGGGGCATTTCTCGGTATGGATGACAATAAATGATGAGCTTTGAAAGACATATACAAGAAGATTGATGAAGAATAAATATCCATAGGATCCTGGAATAAAATGCTGCGATGTTTCAGTATCGAAAAATTTCATACCAATAGCAAAATTAGAGTAATTGTAGGAACGGTATTGACAACATTGCTCGAACTGTATAGACTGTATAGTAGGTGATCCTTTTAATTCTAAATTTCACTGTAGGAGGTATCACAAGTAGGTACCACAAGTATGAGGCTACAAAATGAGTAGTATTACTCTAATTCCTGAACTCCTAGTATTTGATTATATAGAATGAAAGATCTATAATGAGAATGAAGGAATCACAACGAAAATTAAAAACCTAAAAGAATGGAATAAAAATAAAATTTTTTAATATTTTATTTTTAAGATGAAATAAAATAATAATTAGAAAAATAATTTCTTCAATAATAATGATATTAATAATGATAAAAGTGATTGTTTCGGTCATCATGGTACTGATGAAAAAAGAAGGGGGACAAGATAGTGTTTGTGATGGTAGTAATAGCAGTAGTATATTTTTAAAAACTAATGTCACCATCATAATAAGTGATGATAGAAAAAGAGTGGTGGTGATCTAATAATAATTTTTAAGTCATTGCCGCTACTAATGATGGTGGCGATAATAGTGATAAAACGATAATTGTGGTAGTTGTCATGAAAAAGTGGTGGTAGTGGAATAATAATAATAATAATAATAATAATATGTCATTACACTATCGATGATGGAAGTAATAGTTGTGATTGAGGTAATAATAATGATAAAAGTAGTTGAACAAGATGAATAAAAATAATATATCACTTAAAAAAATATATTCATATTTTTTGTTTTATTCTCACCAAGGAAACTTATATTTAATGTTTATACTCATTCTTGTTTTTTATTCCCATTCTTACCTCACTCCTTGTAACTAAACATCTATAACATGAAAATAAAATTTTTATTGTCATTTTCTTGATTCCATATCTTGTTACATAAAGTCTGAACTTGAAATCCTAAGTTTCATTTAGTTGTTTCCTTCAGGATTAGTTTGCAATGGCATTAGCATCCTACTAGATCATTTATCTACACTATGTTATAAGTTGGATCAATTCTTAAAAAAAAAAAGTTAAAAGAAATATTTAGGCATTGCTAACATGTTTTCAAGAACCAAAAAAAATCTAAATTGTGTAGGGATTGATCTGATATGATCCAGTCATCTTGGAAAGTTCAAAGACAACCTAGACAATTAGAAAAAAAATATAGCTTGATTAAAAAATTTCAAAATAACTTGTTTTTTAAATTGAGATGATAATATATATCGACCCTTATCAACCTATGATAACATATAAAACTCGCAACTTAGGTCATGATACCGTAATAAAATGAAATTGAGAAAAATTAATTACAAAAAGATAAAAAAAAATTGAGTCAACTCAGGTTAACCTGTCAAATCTAAATTATAAGATTAAAATATCCCAATAGAAAGCAAATCAAAACAAATCATGAAGATGAATTCTCAACCAATCCAAACAATGACTCGAGTCATTAGACTAGCATAACCTCATAGAAAAAAAAGTAAAATAAATTATGAAATTCAATCTCCAATAAATTTAATGTTAAATGATAAAATTAAAAAAAATAAAAAAAATTTAAAAAAACAAAATACTATTTCAATGAACAGTGCTTTACAAAAAAGAAAAAGAACAATACTTTGTCAGGAGAAAAATAATGATTTCCTCTGCTCAATTAGTTTTTATTAATAATAAAATTATATGTAAGGATTTTCAAATATGTGCTAAGTTAAAACAATATGACAGAAATTAAGTTAATATTAATTTTTTTTTTAAAAAAACTCATTTAATAGTTTTACCTTTTGAATTAAGATAATTTTTAATAAACTCCTGCGAGATATGCTATATCTTTTATTTAAGGAGTGGCATGCTAGCTCGTGAGAATACAAGTTATGTGATTTTGAATACTTAAATAAATCACAGCTACAAAGAGACGAATGAGTATAAATTTAAGATTTTTGTCTATGTTAAACAGTATATGTATACATGGAATCAATAAATAAATAAAAAATATTAGCAATATAAGGCTGGGGATAAGGCACTTAAAATCATCACTCACCTTAAAACTTCAGTTTTTTAAATAAAACTTATACTTTAATATAGTAATAAAATCATTCGAATCGATCCAACAGATATCTTGAAGCCCGAATCATTTACAGCTCTAAAAGATATATTTTAGGTGAAGGTGAGTGAGTGAGCATTATCTTATATAAAATAAATATTAAACAAAAAAAAAAACATGAGAACGTCTATTAATCTTAATTATTTTTATGAACCTAGACTCAGCTATTAAAATAACTGTGGAGAATATAAAACACCGAGGCTGAGTTTTATCTGTGGGAAAAAGCATGAATATAAGTTGATGGTGAAGCAGTTCTCAATGATTGAAAAGCAATATAGAAAGAGAATCCAAGTAGAAAACTTGTTATTAGAACGTGTAGGATTAGGAGAAGATAGGGTTTGCATGATGTTTTTCCCTAATAAACATTGAAGTGAAGGCTGATCTTTGAAATTAAGTTGTCTTGGTTTGGATACGAGTTCCTTGACATATATATTTATACTCGCATGCCATGATAAGAGAAGTACTCCCACTTTTTGTTAAAGAAAAAAATACTTGAGTCAAATTGTAATGTGAAATGGTAGTGTTCTTCTGCAGGCGTTGCAAGCTACTCAGCGCCTAAACAACACTATAACATGAAGCCTTAGGTTAAGATAAAATGCGAAGGAGTCCACCAAACTAATAGTTTGGCTGGACACAAATTGTTTGACAATGGGTATAAAGAATAATTGGAGTAGAATTTACAAGACAGGTTCCCTTCAATCAATCACGTAGAAAATATAAAGCACATTATTGAGCACGTACTTTGTTGGAATTAGAAAGTTTCTACTGTTCAGCATTACTGAAAGATTGGATTGAGACACACAAATATTAACTTTAGAGAAGAAAGTGATGATATAAAAAAGGTGATATCTTAGGTTTTATTTACGTACCGAATTCAAATGATTAAGTAGGTAAAGTGCTTATCGGAGCCAATATTGTCTTTAGTGGCAAGAGGTATTGAACTCAGAAGCTGCAAGAAGCATATAACAAGGCTGAGGTGGTGTAGGAAAACATCTACATGATAAAATGCTCAAAATAACTTTGGATCTCGAAATCATTTGTGCACTAGAAAATTTCCATTAAATTTGACTGCAAAGCTGACAGCATATAAGGGTCATAAATTGAATAAGTTGACCCCATGTTATGGTCCTCACTAGATGTTCATGTCATGTAATACTTATTCTGGAAGAAATACTGCTTTCATTTGATGGATAATCGTTCTTGTTTAGAACTCATGGACGTTACTTAATGTTAAAGTATATATAGTTCATCTGCGTAGAACTTTGTTGAGCATTCTTCCGAAATTTTCCATTTTCTTGGCAGCATGGAATCAATCCTTGAAAGATACGAGAGATGCTCATATCTAGAGCAACAGCTTGTACCAAATGGTTCTGAACATCAGGTATTATATGTAGATGGTCTACTAGTATTAGTCTATAGTATGTGATTAATCATGCTTCAATCTTCAAACTGAAAATCTTCAGTATGTGTCACAATTTCTTAATATTTATGTGAATCCTGTTTAGGAAAGCTGGTCTCTGGAGCACCCCAAGCTCATGGCTAGGGTTGAAATCTTGCAAAGAAACCTAAGGTACTACTAGACTTCTTTTGATTTTTCCAGTACTTGACTTCTATTCGTGCAGTATGCTGAAGTCGTAGTCTCTATGTCAACTATACAGAAACACGTTCAGTTTTTTTATGTTTTTTTTCAGAAGGTATGGGAACTACTGTGACTGACGTTTTGAGATTCCTTTTTCCTTAAGAAAATCTGAACAAAATCCAGGATGCTTGAAACCCTCCTTTTCGTACTACTGTTTCTCACTTGGCACTGGCTAACAATCAAGAGAATTATATAACATATTCCTCATTTGATTATATAGGAACTATGCAGGACAGGAATTGGATCCTTTAAGTCTGAAAGAACTTCAATATTTGGAGCAACAAATAGATACTGCTCTTAAGCGCATACGATCAAGAAAGGTTACGTTAGCATGTTTTCAATGTGTTTGTTTGGATATACATGTTGTAATGCTTGCTCATGGTGTAAGTTAAACTCAAATTTGCAGAACCAACTCATCCATGAATCCCTTAATGAGCTGCGGAAAAAAGTAAGATTCTTGCACTTCTGTACGCTATATTTGTTCATGTTTGCGTAGCCGTACGAAGTCACTAATATAGCACTAGCCTGCTCTACTAAAACACTAGCTTAAGTGCCCTGGATTCTTGGCTCTAATTTCTATGATAAAAAAGCTTGGATTTTGGACTCAGTTTATATATGAAGAATCACCTTTCTACCCGAGGTGTCGTCAGTTCAGTGATTAGATTTGTCACTTACAACATGAAGGATTTAATTCAAATCCTGACAAATTCTAGAATGCCTTTGGATTTTGATCTTGAAACGCCCTCTCTAATGTCAGTTAGGCAATATTTTGAAAACATTTCTATGATGTTTTTGAACAATCACAGAGTCTTCTTGACATTTCCCGAAGGTGCATTTTGCATTTCCTTCTGTTTTTTAATCAATACTTCTACATCCGGTTAAATATTTGTCTTCAAAAGTACTCTAGAAGGATATGAACATATACACTAAAAAAACGTACAGTCAGTTGTGGGTGGGATGTGAATTGTGATAAATTCATCTTCGTTGTCATCTGACACAAGCTTGTCACAGGAAAAGGAACTGCAGGAGCAGAACAACATACTGGCAGAACAGGTAAAATTAAGTCCCTTATCTTTTATTGTAAGACATGGTGCTTCGCACTTAACCTTGCACCGACCAACTGATAATGGTGAATTTCATGACAACCAAAAAGGTAAAGGAAAATGAGAAGTCGCTGACTGAGCAAGCTCAATGGGAGCAGCGAAACCTCGGTCAAAACTCATCCTCTTTTATGCCACCGGTAGTACAACCTCCGCTGCAGCCACCAATGCCACCACATGCTCCTTTGACTATAGGGTATGTGTTCTCTCCCTTCTTGCTCTTGAGAAACATTATTTCTAAGGTGGTGAGAAAAATAGAAAGAAAGATGTGTGATTAATTTAATGAGGCTTATAATTCCATCCTTTGCTAGTTGATTTAAAATACTCATTTGTTGTAAATAATGCAGTGACAGTTTCCAGATTATAGGATTCCTCAACGGAAATGAGAATGTTGAGGTTCAAACTCCACCTAGCACCATGCCATCTTGGATGCTTCGCCATGTCAACGATACAATTTGAGACATGGGAGATCGGAAAATAAACGGGTTATTGAAGTGAAGAAGAGCATTTATCACTTCGTTCACATAGCCATCAATGTATTCATCACACAATCTCTACTAAATATGCTGACAATTACAAGTGCTTGTTCACAAGAATGTATTTCGTAACTTTCACTATTTCAAGACCAAGACCAGCTCCGGTGCCTTGTCATATCTGCAAAGGAACAAATATGATGAAACATACGAAATAGTACATGCAAGCCATCTCAGAGCAGAAGTGGCAAAGCTCATGGTGACATAAATTGCATGCATGCTGAGGTAACAAGATGTGTACAATGAGTGAATTAAAAAGAAGGTTAACGTTCAAGCACCGAATTAATATGAGATTCACAACATCATAGTCACTCTAGATCGAGTGAAATATCAATAAATGAGAGTATCCCGAAGCCACTCCATTTTATTGATTATTTAGTCCATGCAGTTCTCATCAATTTCAAATCAATAAGATAAAAAAGCTCTCATAACATGATACAAAGAATTTCAGTTTCTAAATGTTGTCTATGAAATCTTAACAAGCAAATATTTAAGAGGATTTTAGCTTCCAATTGAACTCCCACCATGTAATGACACTTTCCTAGTAGAAGATGGTGTGCTACTAAGAACTCCATAATAAAATAATAACCAGTTAGAAGAAATGGATACAAATAACAAGTTAGAGGTAAATCTATGAATCATATGCAAAGAGCAATTCCTCCTTCTTTTGTAGAGCGTTCTAAAGCATTTGTTCCAATTCAGCACGCAACATCATCTATCTTAAAAGCATTTAATAAAGTTAAATTCTCTGAATATCTAAACTAGCACAACTTTTTTGATGAACAAGCATTAGTTAACATTGTCAAATAGCCACCCCACCAGCTACTAGTTTTCGCATTTTCCATACACACCACTTGCGATATGGTACTTTCATCAATCCTAAATAAATTTAAGGAAATTCAAAATCCCTCATAAAGACCAAACAGTTGAAGCTGCTCCTTATAAAATTCTCAGTGAAGATGTTACCATAAACACCAAACATATTATCCAGCAAAACAACTTCACCAATACCAACCTCAATACCATAAGCAAACAGCTAACCAACATCAAAAAATAGATCCAAAAGACAATTGCCAACCTTGTTGAGACTAAAAAATTTACAGACTTCAAACTAAAAAACCCAATTTTCAAACCGTATCAAGTCACCAAAACAAGCCAAACACAACTCCAAAGAAAAAGTGAATTTATCAAAGCCATAAAAGACCACCTTTACCAAATTGAGACCTCAACCCTAATAGTACCTGACACCCCCCAAGTCAGAGTCAATCCTTCAACCTTCACAAACCAAGTAAACACCATTCAGAATAACCAAACAGATCAAGTTCAAACTTCAGATGATGATATTTTCCAAAAAAAAAAATCCTGAGATTAGTAAACTCTTCTGGAGAAGCCCCAAATCCCTTACTACCCCAGACATGTCCATCCAAAATGAACATAAAATTATCAACCAACACAAATACAATGCCTCCTCTCTATATGAATGGAACCTAGATGGAGTGTTAGAATACCACATCCTAGACACCCTCTAACAAATAACCATGGCAGCCAATGCATACAAAACCCAGACTGGTACTCCAAATAAAGCTATAGCCGAACTTCTTATAGTTTGTTTCTCTGGCCAATTAAAAGAATGGTGGGATTATCATTAACATGACCAAAGAGTTGATGTCTTCTCCCAAGTGTAGGAGTGTCGAAGTAATAAATAACCCGGCAAGACCGGCGTCGAACCACAGGGAGGTAACTGTATAAACTATAAATAAAGAAATAGATAATAACAGAAAAGGAGTTGAAGAGAGTTTTGAGATGTGATATTGATATAAGGATTAAACAAGGATAAAATAATTGTCAAGGTTAGAGAATCCACTAATGGTATTTCAAACAAGTATAGTATAAACTCTTTTTATTACTAAACTGAAAACCACACACAAAGGAGGTTCTAATCGGATTATAAATTGTTAACATGATTACATTAGTTATCTTATTTGAATAATGCTAATACTTGTAAATGTTGTCAGGTATTCATAATTATAACTTATGTTAACAACAAATCAAGTTCCTTTCATAGCACAAGTGTCGGTTATACCATACGATTGGGCTATGAAATTGCCAAGTATTTGTTGTACCAAAGGTTATACAACATAAATCTAGACTAACCATTTAACAAGCAAAGTATTAAAAGTGAACAAGATAACAATTATAAAACATGTTAGTATCAAACATTAAAGTCCATGTTGAGTTTATACTATACTTATTCTTACACCATTAGTGTAACCTTTTCACCTTGACATAATAAACTTAGCTAAACATAATGAAAGAGAGAAACATAAATAAACAAGATAAGAACATAAATAAGATATAAGTTAACTAAGTAAAGGAAAGGAAATGAAAAGCACAAACAAGAGATTATAACAAAACTTAAGCATTACAAAAATATAAAGAGAGAAAGCAAGAACATGATCTTGATCCGAAAACCAAGATGCCTAAATGCATGGCAAATGCCTCCTTTTATAGGCCAAAATTTGGAATTATTGATTTGATGACTAATTGTTGAGTAGGTGGCCACATCTTGACTTGGTGACAATCTTTATCTTCTTGTCTGAACAAAATATCATTGCTAACGTCAGAATTTGAACATACAGTCCTCATAAAAGTTCTAGGAAATTGTCTCAGCTTTCTAATAAAATGGGCTAAACACTGAACAGTTTCTGGGCTGCAGGACAGATTCTGACTTCTCTGTTGTTGCTACAATTTGAACTTGAAAACAAACTTTTTTAATCTTAGACTCTTCATGAAAGTTTTAGGTGTATGTCTTAGCTTTCCATCCATATAGACCAGACCTAAATCCAAGTTCTACAGCTCAAGGTATGATCCAATAACCGAATAGTGTTCCAGTTTGGACTGAACCAGCATCTCTTTTCTAAGATTGCCCCTCTCTTTGTTTCTCAATTTCAGTAGTTAAACTCATTAATCAATTCTTTGATTTATATGATAGGCCTGCATTTAAGATGAACATTTATCATAAATTAAAGGTATCTTATAGTATCAGACTTGTTATTATAAAACATGCTTTAGTTAAGGAGTTATTGATACTTCAAGTGTAAAATGATGATATAAAACCTTGATAAAAATGCACTTTTAAGTACTAATCATACCCCCCCAGCCAACTTATTACTAGTCCCTAGTAATCAAAGCGTTAAAATAGAAAAATAATTTGCAAGTTCCACAAAGTAAGGCATTCATCATTCAACTTTCATTAATCTATCCAAATAAACAAACTCTCATTAAATTTATATATCTGCTTCATACTTGTTAAACAAGATATTAATAAACCTTCTTTTTTTATGTGCTCAATGTATGAAAACATAGATGATGGGGCTTTTATTGGAAGAAAATAATATTTTGTTCTAATGTTTTTCTAAGGTTAACTTCCTTGGGTTGGGATTATTATTATTATTATTATTATTATATACATATAACTTAGAACACAATGCATCTTTAACCCATGTAACGAGCTTTAGACTAATGACTCCCATACCAGTTGGTCTTAGGGCATTAGGTGTTGAGACACTCCTATGAGCTTAGTAACTTGGGTTGCAGATATTGATACGTAGATAGTGCAATGTTTGATTCCCTTAAGCTTTTTTCCTTAACCTGTGTAACAAGCTTTAGGCCAATAGCTCCCAAGTCAATTGACTTTAGGGTATTAGGTGTTAAAACACCCCTTCGGGCTTAATTATTTAGGTTAGGGAGGCTACAAAACCAAACTTATCTACGTTTTTATTATCATTAATATTATCAATTTGTTTTTTTTTTTTTGCAAATTATATACCATCCTTTTCCCTTAATTGTTATCTTTAAGAAAATAACATAAATAATGTAATAATCCAATGTGCAACTCACAATCATATGTTAAAGTGTGTGTGTGAAAATGAAGGTTTAAGAATACTTGTTAAACGAGTATATATATGAGCAGAATCAAGTGATAATAATGCTAGAGTTTGTAAACCTGAATATTTCAAGAAGTATTCTGATAGACCTTGATAAGAATATTTACTAAGATGCGTCTCAAGAGTCAATAAAATTCCTCCTTACTCTGTCATCCTAATAATAGTTTTGTCAAATGGTTTTAATAATAGCAAAAACAGTTAGTAAGTTAGTTTATATATATATATGTCAACTACTACCCTCTCCCCTAACCAAAACGAGACATTGTTCTCAATGTCCTAAGGTAGAAAGATAGAGTATATAAGACATCACTTGAAACAACGAACACTGATAAACCTGAAACGCACTTACGTGAATATAAGAAATAACAAAACAAAATAAAATGCTATTAATAAAACCAAAGGACACAAGGTTTCACAAACAAAGACTCAAATCCAATCTAAGCTTTTTACAGCTTTCCATAGTTGACAAATTTATGCGACTCATAGAGGGATCAAGTATAGGGATGAAAGATTGTAGTTGGTCAATCAATTGTTCAGCAATAGCAGCTGAGATTATGATTTGTCGTGTCGAAGATGTTAGAAATTCCTATTCCACAGCTTGATCAAGAAAAGATAACAAATTATCATAAAAACCATTAACATTTAACAAACCTATAGGTTTGTGGTGAATGTGCAGTTGGGCCGAAGAGGAAATATGAAAGATCTCATCCAATGTGCCCAGACCACCTGGTAAAGCAATGAAGGCATCAGCATGGTTAAACATTGCATTCATTCGATCAGACATTGTGGAGACCTGTAATTCCTCTCCAATTGTTTTTTCAATGATGTCCCCTTTTGCTAAAGCTTTGGGGACGACTCCCAAAACTTGACTACCTCCTAAAAATGCAGCTATTGACACCCCCCATTAACCCAAAGCTGTATCCCCCATACACTAAATGAATCTTTCTCTCAGCTAGTACCTAACCAAGATGATTTGCTGATTCTAAAAACTCTTTTTCTTTCCAATGACTGGATCCACCAAGAACACAAATATTTCTTATGTGATGACTTGAGGAACCTATCATTTCTACACATTTCTATATCTGTTAAATGTATGGGTTGAGTAGAAATGAAAGGAAGGAAGAGAAGATTTTATAGATGAGATATTGAAAATGCAATCATACCACCTATATGTAGGCCAACTAGAGTCTCTCTCTCTCTCTCTCTCTCTCTCTCTTTAATTATTATTATTATTATTGAAAAAGTAAGTGTATGTACAGGTAGTTGTGATTGTGGCTCACATCTTCCCTTAGTTTTACGTCCAAGAATGGCTTAAACGCCCTCTATGGGTTGGGGATAGGCTTCCCATCCAGTTTTCTTAAAAACTGGCAAATAGGGTCTTTTTTAGTCAAATTCCCAAGACTATGTCGAGCATGTTCTTAATGGAATTGTGGTCATAAATCATGAATTGCACGATGCACATCTCCACTAGGATGCGTCTCAAGAGTCAATAGAAGATTATCTAAAGACCCCTTACTTAGGCCATCCTTAATGAATTATATTTTATCTTCACAGTTTACGGATACCATTCCTAAAGAACGACATGTTGCATTACACGTCCAGATGTGCTAGACTTTCAGTCATTTTGCACGATGTTTCTTTGCAAAAGTGCTTATGCCTGTTCCAGGCATGTATGAAATGAAAGAATTGAAGGACTCACCTGATAATTGGACCTTTGCTTCAATTAGCCAGTGAATATCTTTAGGAATTCCATGATTCATTAACAACCTCAATCTTGCACACCTAGCACAATAAATTTTTGCAATAGCATTTGGAGGCAAAGCGAGAAAATACTTTTCCAATTTTTCAAGAGTGGTGTCCATTTTCAAATGAGAATTGGAGAAGAGATGAAAAGAAAGGAGAAAGAGCAAAGAATTGCACAAATATATACACAGTTATCGGTTATTATAGGAAACTGAAAGAACCGACTTAAGAGTTATGGAGTATTGTTATCCGCCATTTGATCGGGGTTGGAGAAAGACTAGCAAAACAAGAGTCACACCAAAAAGAAACATAAAAACAATGTGAGAAAAACAAAATAATCAACTTTTATATAGAGGATCATTCAAACTAATGGATTCATTTTCACTAGGAAAATTATCAAAGTAAGTTTTCAAACGATGTCCATTTACCTTAAAAACATCGTCTTCTTTGGATTCTTAATATCAAAGGCCCTATAAGGATACACATGTTTCACAATAAATGGACCACTCCATTTTGATCTTAGCTTTTCAGGAAACAAATGGAGTCGAGAATTATAAAGCAAAACTTTTTGACTAATATCAACTTTTTGATAATTTTCACAAGTTTTGCAGAATGCATGCGTGTCCTTGAATATGGTGGGCCAATAAAATCCACATTGTAAGATTTTTGCAGTCGTCTTCTTTGATGAGAAATGACCCCCACATGCCTTAAAATGACAAAATTTAATGACATTATTTACCTCATTGTCGGGAATGCATCTTCAAAATATTTGATCAAGACAATATTTGAATAAGTAAGGGTTATCCTAATAAAAGTTCTTCACTTCGTTAAAAAACTTTCTTCTGTCTTGGGTACTCCAATGAGCTGACAAATCTCCTAAAGAAAGAAAATTGATATGAATAGCAAACTAAGGCATTGGACTAAGAGAAAGTAAGGATTCATTAGGAAAGTAATCATCGATTGGTGGGATGTCAAATGTCGAATCTATTATCAATTTTGACAAATGATTTGCGACAACATTGTTGGTGCCTTTCTTGTCCTTGATTTCTTCTTAAGAATAAATCATTTGCAATTCTTTAGATTCATCAAACTCAGTTTTACTCAAGTTAGAATCAAATTCATCATAAACTAATTCTTCAATAAGATTTACTTCATGTAAATCATTATCATCTCCAGGTTGCTTGCAAAAGTTGAAAATATTCATCTCCAATGTTATGTTTCCAAATAATAGCTTCATCAATCCATTCCTACAATTAATCAATGCATTAAAAGTTGCAAGAAATGGACATCCTAAAATAATTGGAATTGAATTACATGCTTCAATAGGTTGTGTATCCAAGACAATAAAATCCATAGGATAAATGAATTTATCAACTTGTATTAGCACATCCTCAACTATTTCTTTAGGCACTTTTACAGATCTATCAGCAAGTAAGAGAGTTACAAAAGTTGATTTTAACTCACCTAGATTGAGATTTTGATAAACTGATTATAGAAGTAAATTCACACTACTCCAAGATCAAGTAAAGTTCTTTCAATTTTATGTTCTCCAATAAAGCATGAAATTGTAGGACAACCAGGGTCTTTATATTTCAAAGCATTATTGTTTTGAAGAATAACACTTATTTGTTCGGCTAAAAAGACTTTCTTTTTCACATTCAATTTTCTCTTCACAGTGCACAGATCTTTCAAAAATTTAGCATAAGAACGTACCTGTTTAATAGCATCCAACAAAGGTATATTGATCCTTACCTGCTTGAAAGTTTCAAAGATTTCAGAGTTGTGATTAACTTTCCTTTGTTTGGTCATGGCATGAGGAAATGGAAATGCTGGCGGGGAATCAGTCTTTATTTGCAATGTTCAAATTTAAACCCTTTTTTTACCCTTAGAGATTGACTCATCATCTTTCTCACAAGGTTCAAGAGTGGGTTTTTCAATAACCTTACCATTGCGAAGAGTGATGATTGATTTGACTTGATCCATGTGTTGGTTTCCGGAACTACTTGCATTTGCATTGTATTGCCCCCTGGGATTTTGTTGTGGTTGAGATGGAAACTTACCGTTCTCTTGAAAACTGAGAGCAGATGTGAACTTTGTAAGAGTATCTTTAAAATCTGTCATGCTTTGAGCAAGTTGAGTGTTGATTGTCTCTTGCTTTTCAATGAATGCATACAAAGTTTCCTCAAGATTTCTTCTATGAGGGGGAACATAAGGAGATGTATATCCATGAGCATTATGGTGTGCTTGAAACGGTGGTTGTGAAGTTTGTGCATTTCACTCTTCTAACTGAAATTTGGGTGATTTCTCCAACCAGGGTTGTATGTTTGCGAGTATGGGTTATGATTGGGCCTTTGAAAACTGTTTAAAGCATGGGCTTGTTCATGGAGGCATTCCCTAAAAGAAGGCAAAGTTGGACAATTATTTGTTGAGTGTTCATTGGTTTCACATATTTGACATACAATTTCTTGAATAGATTTTAATTGACCACTCCTTTTCAATTTTAGTGCCTCGACTTTTCTAGCTAAAGATGCAAAATTGGCTTAGAGGTCATGATCTTCCCTAAAGTTGTACATTCCTCCACTAGATGTATGAGGTTGAGTTTTACTTGGTGCCTCATAAGTGCCTGTAGTGTCCCAATTTTGAGCATTTTCAGCTAGCAAGTTTAGGTACTTCATTGCTTCATTAGGGTCTTAATCTTCAAAAGTTCCATTGCACATCAATTCCACCATTTGTCTATCTTTAGGTGTTAACCCTTCATAAAAATATGAAACCAATCTCCATGTTTCAAAACCATGATGAGGGAAAGTATTAAGCAAGTCTCGATACCTATCCCAACATTAGTAAAATGTTTCTCCTAGTTTTTGAGTGAAAGTGGTGATTTGTCTTTTGAAAGAGTTTGTTCTGTGAGACGGAAAAAACTTCTTTAAAAATTGTTGTTGCATTTCATCCCAAGCACGAATGGATCCTGACCTAATATTTTGTAGCCATGTTTTAGCTTTATCTTTTAATGAAAAAGGAAAAGGCTTTAATCTGATGGTGTTCATGCTACAATTTAAGTCATTATAGGTGTTACAGACCTCCTCAAATTCTCTCAAATGCAAGTATAGATTTTTTAGATCTAAACCATGAAAAGAAGGTAAAAGTTGAATAATGCATGGCTTAAAATTAAAATGAGATGCATTGGGGGGAAACTATGCATGATGGTGCACTTGTTCTCTCAAATGCAACTCATTAATCAATCTTTTGATTTATGTGATAGGCCTGCATTTAAGATGAACATTTACCATAAATTAAAGGTATCTTATAGTATTAGACTTGTTATTATAAAACATGCTTTAATGAACGTGTTATTGATACTTCAAGTGCAAAATGATGATATAAAACCTTGATAAAAATGCACTTTTAAGTACTAATCAATCATCTCACTGAAGCCGAACATCTCCAAATCTTAAATTCCATCCAAATGACTGAAGAACAGACACCTATCCTTGACTCCTCCGGAAATACCATTCAAGATGATGTCTTAACTCTCATCTTAACTATCTCCTTAGATTTTGTAGGAGATCCTTATTATCTAAAAGAAAAAAATGCTAAACTCCTTTTGAATCTTAGATGCAAGAAGCTTAGTGATTTTCAATGGTATAGAAACACCTTCCTCACCCGAGTTATGCTCTGTGAAGACTCAAACCAACCCTTTTAGAAAGAAAAATTCCTTGCAGGTTTGCCTATCCTTTTAAGAGAAAAAGTCTGAAACAAGATCAAAGATACCCATTACATCCAAAATCATCCCTTATGACCAATTAACATATGGTGAGTTAGTCAACTTTACTCAAAAGAAAGGTCTTAAGATTTGCCAAGACCTCGAACTCCAAAACTTAAAGTGGGAAATAAAGCGAACTAGACAAGAACTAGAAAGTTTCTGCCAACAGTTTGACTTGTTTATACAGAAACCCGCTTGCAGTGGAAACTGCTCTAAGTCTAAACCACTTCCAAAGCCTAATAAACCATATTACAAGAGATCAACCCACAGAAAACATTTCTACTCCAAACCAGAACAATCTTCCTACAAAAAAACCCAAAGAAAACTTTTAAAAACCTACAAACCTTCATAGTCCAAGCCCAAACCCAAGCTTGACTTAAAACACATTATTTATTACAAATGTGGCTAGAAAGGTTATATTTCCCAATTCTACAAAATGAACACAAAACTACATGAGCCCCAAGTAGATGAAGAAACAATCAACCAAATCCAAAACCTCTTCATTGAATCTTCTGATACCGAGTCAAACCCTTCAGATACTTCTAAAGAAACTTTCTAAGTTGATGAATTGGCAGCCGCTAGTTTCAATTCTGAGACCTCATCCCACTCAAAACAACTCAATGTTTTAACTAGAGACCAAAAATTCATCCTTGAAGCCATCAAAATATTGGACGATCCTCAACTACAAAAATCATATTTATATAAACTATTGAATAATTTCAACAAACCTGAGATACCTTACCCTATTCAAAACCATTATATTCTACCTACAACCAATACTAATAATATGACCTTACAAAAATCCTCAACAAGAAAAAGAAGTCCAAACCATAGCCACTATCCCAGAGTTACAGTCAGAAATTAAGATCCTCAAGACTGAACTAAAAACCCTTAGACAAGCCCAACACAAAGACTCAACCATATTACAACACCTCTTGTCTAAGATTGAAAGTCAATCAGATTCTGAACCAGAATATGATGATCAAACCCTTGAAACCCATGCATTAGATCATGCATTATCAACATTGAACATATTCTTGAAGATTTTTTAAAAGTTTTAACACAAATTACTTCAAAAAAGTATTTGATAAAAATTACTTCATTTTTCTCCGAAGATTACAAACTAGAAACTATTGCCTTGTTTAATACAGGTGCTGATTTGAATTGTATCAAAGAAGGAGTAGAGCCTAAAAGATTTCTTCAAACTACTTTTGAAAGACTTTCTACAACAAACAATTCCAAGCTCCATCTTTTAGGAAAAACACAAGCATCCATTCTTAATAATGGTTTTTATCTTAAAAGTTTTTTTGTTGTTACAAATGATATAAATCATACCATTATTCTTGGAACTCCTTTCATCGACTTAATTACTCCCTACAAGACCAAACATCATTGCATAATTTCAAAAGTTAATGGTGTGTGACTTGTTTTCTTTTTTTTAGAAAAATAAAAAACCAAAAATTTGAATTTAATCAAAATATGTTCTATACATAAATACCAGATCAATGTCTTGATTCATGAAAAACAATTTCATTTACATGATTTAAAAAAATATGTTTCTTTACAAAGAATTGAGCATCAATTAAAAAATTCTATTTTACAAAAAAGAATTTCAGATTTCCAAAATAAAATTGAGCATGAAATTTGTTCTGATTTGCCAAATGCATTTTGGAAAAGAAAACATGTTGATCTTCCATATGAAGATAACATTTTTTAGAAACAAATACCTATAAAGGCGAGACCTATCCAAATGAATGCTGAATTAGAACAACATTGTAGACTCAAAATCCAAGATCTAGAGTCAAAAGGTCTCATCCAGAAGTCCAGATAACCTTGATCGTGTGTCGCATTCTATGTTAACAAAAACTCTGAAATAGAAATAGGCACACCTAGACTTGTGATCAATTACAAACCACTAAATAAGGCCCTGAAATGGATCAGATATTCAATTCCAAACAAAAAAGATCTATTACAAAAATTGCATTCTGCTTTTATATTTTTGAAGTTTGATATGAAATCAAGTTTTTGGCAAATCCAGATCCATCCTAAGGATCGTTACATTGGTATGGTATGTTTATGATAAAAGGGATTTTGGAGATTCTTCATAGATCTATAGTGCTGGATGAGGAAGATACATCCAAAAACCAGAAACTAGTTGAATGTCAATGGAAAGATAATTTGACTTTTCCATCTGTATACTTGGTTATTTCTTTAATTTAAACATTTGGTTTTGGTAGTTGTTGTGGTTTTGGTTGTGTTGCACCTTTGAGGATCCAATCTTCTGGAAGGGTTACATCTTTCCACTTGATGGCTCTAGGAACTATTGTGTTTGATTTGGAATTGTTAGTTTGGAGTAGTAAGGTTTCACCTCTTTGTCATTGGAATTTGTGTTTGCTGGCAAAGGCTGAGAACATGGCTTTATAATGGATTTTGAAGATTAAAGCCACTAGGATTGATCTTTCAAGCATATTGTAATTGCGGGTTTTTATCTATAGGATCATGCTTCGTAAAATATTTCGGTCTTTAAGGGATATAGTAAGGTTTGGGTAACAATCAAAGAAAACTAGCCCACTACATAGGCTAGATTCGATGAAACTTAAGGAGTCTTGGAAGTTTTGGAATCTAGCATCTCTAAGTACTGCTAGGATGGAGGTATTAATACCTTCTTTGGTAAGGAGTTTGATCCCAACTTGTACTAGGTCAATATGGATGTATTTATAGTTCCGGTCTTAATGTTTTGGTAGGGATTTTTTTATAAAGGAGTTGGATAGTTTCAAAAGTTTTTGTAAGTTGAATATCTCTTTCTTCAATTTTGATTTTGAAATCTGTTTTGAAAAGATCAAATTTGGAATTTTGATAAATTTATGTTTTTGAAACTTTTGGGATTTTTCGATCATCAGTGCTTTTTGTAAAATCTTGAATTGTAATTTCTTCAATATTGATAATTCTTTTGCTTTCAGAAGATTCAAAGGTAGAGAAAGCTAAAATAGAGGTCGTTCTAAAAAAACAAAATCCATAATTTAGAAAGACAAAGCCAAAAATACAGGTCGTAGGTTATATGGGTTTACTGCCCTTCCATCGCTCAATGAGACGTATTATCATTCAATAGCATTCACCTATACTTCTAAGAGGATGAATCCTCTTAGTTAGGTAAAACTTCTAAACTAATTTCAAAATCTCAAGTAGAGTCTTCTTCCTAAAAACCTCTGCTTACAAATCTTTCATTCTTTCAAAGCAATTTCATTAAAACATCTCCAAAACCTAAATTTGAATATTTTACCAAAACTAATTTTCAAAATGTTTTAACCATTGAGGATGGTTTTTACCATCCAGATCCTATGATCACAGCTATAAAAATCTTTCCTCCATAGTGGTATTTCACACCTTGGGATACTACAAAAACTCATACTTACTACATGACCATCCTTGAAATTATGGTTTCAATAAAATTTAAACATTTTAACCTGAAACAACATCATATTGAACCAGCTTATTCCACTAATATCATCAAACATGTCATACATCTAACTATTTGGAAACAGCCTCTCCATCATGGAATCCATTTTCATATCAACTTCCAAACAAAACTACTTAACCATTGCCAAACTTATTCCTATTGGAACTACCAACAGGCATGGTTTAATGCCTTTTTTCTCCAAAACTCCAAAGGAAGTCATTCCTGGTTATTTTATTTTGATACCTCGATCAATACTACAAAATTACCAAACTAGTTCCGTCAATGGTGGGATTACTTTGGTTGCATCACTGATCTCCTTCACCCACATCCTGTGGTTGAAAATGCTACCAACTTTTCAAACAGAATTTCAAGGGTATAGAGAGAGAAGAAATTTCCCCCAATACTTATGTTTTGTTCTGAATTCTTTGTGTCATAGGTGTGCTCATGGTACTTTAACTACAACAATCAAAATACCCATGTAATTTTGATCAACAAAACAAAGTTAAATGGTGGGACTCTCTTACATTAGAAAATAAAAGCTCTAAATCTGTTGTAATGACTGGCTTTCCGCAAACAACAGACATGGTATCAAAGAACCACCACCTCTACAAGACTAGTCTTAATCCCTTTTCTCGCCCAAAAGGCCTATGCCTCAACACTCTTGCCAAATGCCAAGTCTAAAGAAGAATATTTTCAAGTCATGAAGCAACTCCTAGACAGCGGAAAAGGAGAATTTTTGATTTCTTCCTCAACCATATCTTCCTCAGCATCATATACTCCTTTAGGTGATGAAAATGAAGATGACTGCTGCGACATCCTGCTATCTCTACAAATCCTTTAAAAAAAAAGAAAAGAAAAGGTATTTAGGCTCACCTATTTTGAGCCCATTTTTAATATCTTTTAGGCTCATCTATTTTGAGCCCCTTTCGATTTGTACGCCTATTATATTAGGCCTTTTTTCTACAACATTACCTGATACTACAAAAGGACAAACTAGCTGTCGGTGATAAAAAGACAAACCCCACGAAAAACATGGGCAATTTCCAAATTGTCATCTCTTGATCATGGAGAACAAGAGCACATGGCTTCAGAAGGAATCTTCAGGCTTTCCAAAAAGGTGTTTTGACCTCTTCCATGGCAACTCCATTATAAAAGGATACCCTTTGAGCCTTATGAGGTAGAACACATCTTAGCAAAAACAAAATTTCTCTTAAAACACTCTCTTGTAACCAATATCTCCTTTGTAACCAATATCTCATGTATTGATTTCTAATACAAATTTAAGTAAGAATCTATCTTATTCATATTCTATTTACATTCTTGCAAAATTTATATTTCTGCAAATTTAAATATGTTATATATTTGGTAGAGGATCAAGTTTTTGACTTGTCTCTTCATTCACATCAGAAATTTATTTCTTTTCCCAAACCCAGTATATCGGTTAGAAACCTGTGACCAAATCTAAAGATCATTCTTAAGTGTAACAACGCCACGTACTAGTTCTTTTTCTAATTTCTTTTATTGTTCTGATTTCATATTATCTTGGTATCATAGCCTATTGGGATTTGGGTAGAGATAGTATCTAAAAGACCGTATTCATAATAAGAGAGAAAAAATGATTACACTACAAATATACCCAAACCTTTATATACAAACCCTGAACAACAATCCCCTCCAACCTCTCCAACCTTTAATCACAGAAAACATCCAAAATGAGCTGAATGTTTTAACTACAAAAAAGGAATTTATTATTGACAAAACCTATTTCAAAAATGATTTTTATAGCAACCATAACTCTAAAAAAAAACTTGGTTTTTTAAAACCTTTTTACATCAACGACATGAGATACAAAAGTGTTTTTATGATTTCATTACATTACATCAAGTTCAAATTCTATTTTTTGATTGGTTTGAGTTATATTATGCATCTGCACATCATATTACATATCCATTTGCATTAACAAAACATGCATGCCCCATATCATCTAGAAATAAAACTTATATTTGAGAACTTGCTAGTGGTTCTTCAGTCGAGTCAGATCATCTATATATATATGTATGTCCTAACAACCTTTCAATATCTGTAACATACATAAAATTACAAAATAAATCACCTTAAAAATTTGCATCATCTCAGTTATTAACAATCATACAACAACAACAGGAGCAGCAGTAAGCAACATCATCACTTCTTCTTCATCCTCATACAACTTCATAACACCTCTGTAGTAGCAACATAAAACAACAACAGCAAAACCTTCTCTACAGCAGCAGCAGAAGACAACAACAACAACATCAAAGCATCTTCATCCCCGTTAGCAATCCTAACCAATCTTAATTAACTCCTATCACGCCAACATTCAGGATTGTAAGGAAAATTACTCCAACGATTATCTCAAAGAAGCGAACGGCTACTATTCAAACCAATCTTAATTAACTCCTATCACGCCAACATTCAGGATTGTAAGGAAAATTACTCCAATGGCTACCTCAAAGAAGCGAACGGCTAGTATTCAAACCAATCTTAATTAACTCCTATCACGCCAACATTCAGGATTGTAAGGAAAATTACTCCAATGGCTACCTCAAAGAAGCGAACGACTACTATTCAGAATGGTAATCTACCATACATGGAAACTATAGATGTGGTAAGTTAGAGAGAAATCAACCTATATAAATAAGGAATCAACGGTTACCTCAGAAACGCCACTGGCTACTATTCAGAATGGTTATCTACCATACATGGAAACTATAGTTGTGGCATATCAAAGACAAATCAACCTATACAAATAAGGAATCTTGTAACTATAGAAAGAAATACAATTATGAAAAGTCAATAGATATTATTATTTATTTATAGAACATCCTGTTCAAGTTGAGTATTATGTGTGCTTATATTTGTATTTCAGTGCAATAAACAGAAATCTATCTTCTTCATCTACTGTCTACTTTATTTCATTACATTACATCAAGTTCAAATTCTATTTTTTGATTGGTTTGAGTTATATTATGCATCTCCACATAATATTACATATCCATTTGCATTAACAAAACATGCATGTCACATAATATTAAAGAAATGAACGACTACTATTCAGAATGGTAATCTACCATACATGGAAACTATAGATGTGGTAAGTCAGAGACAAATCAACCTATATAAATAAGGAATCAACGATTACCTCAAAAACACCACCGACTACTATTCAAAATAGTAATCTACAATACATGGAAACTATAGTTGTGGCATATTAGAGACAAATCAACGTATATAAATAAGGAATAAACGATTACCTCAGAAACACCACCGACTACTATTGAGAATAGTAATCTACAATACATGGAAACTATAGCTGTGGCATATCAGAGACAAATCAACCTATATAAACAAGGAATCTTGTAACTATAAAAAGAAATACAACTATGAAAATTCAATAGATATTATTCTTTATATATAGAACATCCTGTTCAAGTTGAATATTATGTGTGCTTATGTTTGTATTTCAGTGCAATAAACAGAAATCTATCTTCTTCATCTACTGTCTACTTTATATTTTTCTCTTGGTATCAGAGCTTGAGCAAGCACACACAAAACAAACACAATCACATATTCCCAAATGACTTCATTGTCTCTCAATATTGGGAACTTTATTACCCTAAAGCTTAATCAAACAAACTATCCATTATGGAGAGAATAAGCTCTGGCTCTTAGAGAAAGTCAGAAGCTAGTTGAGCATCTCACCAATAAAGATCTTGCACCAACAAAATACACCACACAAGATCCAACAATAACCCACACATAGAAAATATATATTACCAGTCATAACAGAAGCTTTCATCACTTGGAGAAAATCTGATCGACTTCTTCGAGGTTGGATTATTGAAACTTTGTCTGAAAAAGCACTTAGCCTTATTGTTGGATTAGAAACAACATCTGTTGTTTGGGAAGAACTCAAGAATGTCTATGCCAAAGACTCATAAGAACGTGAATTTACACTTTGTCAACAGGTTACTTACTTCCTTAAACATGAAAATCAATTTATGGAAGAACACATCCGCACTTTCAAAAGCTTGTGTGACAGCTTTGCAACAATTAGAAAACCACTTTTAGACAATGAAAAGGTTTTTTGTCTTCTCATCAGCCTTGGTCCATAGTATGAAAACTTTACAACAACCATGTTGAAGCCTCTAAGATCGTCCTATTCAGAGCTGGTTTCTCAGCTCCAAAATTTAAATTAGCACCATAACTGGTTCTCCTTCCATACAAACATAACAAACATGCAATTTCCCTAACAACTTGCATTTTATAAGCAACAATAGTAACATAATCAGCAAAGCACACAATAGCCTTCCTCAATACACAACTCATATCAGTTCTCATCCATTGAGAGAGGATTTCAAACCCGGCAATCTAGAGATCAAAATATAAGGTATTTCACCCCTACTTAACAATGATGTCCTCCACCACTAGGAGAACGTCACATGACTCAAACAGAACGAGATCTTTATCGTGAGGACAAATGCCAATACTGTGGCACAATGAGTCACATTGCTAAAATCTGCTAGTGGATACCTAAACAGAAAACTACTCAGGATAGTGAAATTCCACAAGCACTAGCAGCCCTTACACTAGACAACACCGTTGTCGACACAGAATGGACATTAGACACTGGTGCCTCAAATCATATGGCAAGTAAGCCAGGTATGTTAGCTGATATTTGATAGTATTTTAGAACTGATTTTGTTGTTATTAGGAATGGATCTTCTCTACCGATCGTTGGTATTGGAGATTCATTTATTAAACAAAACAATACTAAATTACCTATCAATGATGTTCTACTTTTTCCTAAATTAATTAAAATTTTACTTTCAGTAAGTCAGCTTACAAAACAGTTTCCTATGAATTGTGAGTTCTCTAACATTGATTTTTGTGTTAAGAAACAGAAAACAAGACAACTACTGATCACAGGTAGACATAAGGGTGATCTTTATATCTTGTACAACTCGCCAGAATTACATTTCTCTTATTGTTTTAAAACTGAATTAGTAGAAGTTTGGCATCAACTTTTAAGACTTCCTCAAGTTTTTGTTATGTAGTTATTAAAAAAATAAAGGATTAATTGACGTCATAGGAGCTATGAAGACTAAACAACTTTGTGATAGTTGTCAATTAGGAAAAGTTGGCAAATTACCTTTTTCGCATTCTAAACATTCAAGTACTGATGTTTTTGAGAAAGTACATTGTGATTTATAAGGACCTGCCCCTGTTTTATCTACTAGAAAATTCATATATTATGCCTGTCTAGTAGATGATTTCTATAAATATACATGGATAATTCCTCTTCAAAACAAATCTTTTATATCATTTGAAAAGTATGTTAGTAGGCAATTCAATAAACAAATCAAAGTCATTCACTCAGATGGAGGAGAAGAGTTTATTAACATAAAATTGTAAACTCATTTCCACTCCACATGAATTGTTCATCAAGTATTTTTCCCTTACACTCCTAAATAAACAAGTATGGTTGAAAGGCGACAAAGAATTATAAGAGAACTAGGTATGACAATGCTATTTCATAGTGGTACTCCTTTATTTTTATAGGTAGAAGCTTTCACAACTGCTATTTATCTCATTAATAGATTGCCCTCCTCTGCTCTTAATTCTGACACTCCTTACTTCCTATTACATGGTAAACATCCTATTTATTCATCTCTTTGTATTTTTAGCTCAAGATGTTTTTCTTACACTTGGGACACAAGACGAAATAAATTTGATCCAAAAAGTGTTCCATGTATTTTGTACTCTATAGTGATCAACATAAGGGATATAAATGCTTTCATCCAACAAGCAAGAATTGTTTTGTCTAACAACATGTTGTTTTTAGCGAGTCTATCCTTCCATAGAAACAAACTAATAACAACACAAATATTGATCTTTTTAATCATGTCTTTAGCATATTTGACTCTTGGCTAACTATTCCTACTTCAAGTTCTACTGCATATACCTCTGAAACACTAGTAGCACCACCATGCTTAAGCTCTCTACCCACATCTACGTTTCCTACCATGTCCTCAGACAAACCAGCATGTTTTTCCTCTAAGGTAATTCCTCCAGCTAATGTTGCTCTACGAATCTACGATGGCTGTGTTGTAGAACAACAACAGCTTCAACATCAGAATCGTGACACCCTAATTACTCAACTAGAGACATTACACATTTTGGAGGAGACAGTACACACTCCTTGCCTTGATATCTCTAACTCTGTCGCAGCACAGTCTCTTCATGATGACCCTCACACTGATAAGCATATAAAAAATGATTCCTCAGAACAACAACCTAGTCTATAAGAGATTGCACACAATCTCTATCATGATACTTTCCACTCTACAACAGAATATTTTATTCATAATCCCTCAGATCACCAGCAACTTCAGCAGCCAACCTATGACACCTTAACTACTCAGCAGGAGATGAGACAAACAAGTTCAGTTTCTCACTCTATGGTCATTTGTTCACAACGTGCTCTACAAGAAGCTATATATATATATACACCTAACACACATGGTGCCGGTAATCAGCGAACCTGATCCCTCACATCATCAAAATACAATCCATACAATCAACATTTCATTTAAAAGTGAATCTTACATAAACACGTAATACTATGGTTGCATGATTAGAAGTTCATATTAAAAATATACATATATAGACATGAGTTTGCATTCCTATCCTACTAATAGCCATTACGAATTTAAACAAAAGGATCTAATAAAAGTTATACATTCAGTACATTGATTCATACAAAATACATTGGGATTTAGAATGCATCTACATGATTCCTTGCAAAAGTAGGTTCCTGCGTATCGGGTTCCCTAGACATCTCGTGGATGTGACGTCCCTACAACAGTACAAAACATTTAAGAGAATCAAAACTCGTTGATGAATTACAATCCACAGCTAATGCCAAACCAACCAAATGGACTTTATGAATTAAAAAGGGTCGACAAATCAAAACTTCTCTAGGGTTGATCTTACATGATTGAATTTAATTGGGTAAGGTCATTTTCAATAGAATTAATTTCTAGATTCACTTATGGGTCCTCCAATTTCACTAGACCCCATGACCTAATACTCAAGGTAGCCACCAAACAAGTGTCACCTTAGCATTTAATGGACGAAGAGGCTTTTTTGCATATACTTTTGATGCAAGCAACCTAGAATTTAGACTTAACTTTATACCAGATGCATATGGCAATGTCTGTGGTCCTGTGTATTTTCACTGTTGGGTATAATAACACTTTAAAAAAAAAAGAATTGAATTTGCTGTCACTTCTTTTCATGCAGTAAATGAGACATGGATCAGCTATAGTTTGAATCCAAAATAGTTTTCAAACAATAATGCCGCTACTGAATGTGTTAATAATTTAAAAGAGAAGTGTCAATTTTTTCTTTTTGTCAAATCACAAAAGTTAGATTATGTTTGGGGTTACACTGTAGATGCAACCGCGTGTTAGGTCATGTTTGGGAGGATTACAAACACTGTAGACGCAACCATGTTTTCAAATATATATATATGTAATTACTTAATAATAATAATAATGGTAACTAAACGGTCTGGCAGATAAATGAAGCATTAACATTTATAATTTCTTTATGTACTTGGTATAAACAACTTGTAGTGTATATAAATGCATTAATTTTTGCAATTAACCATAATCTTAAACCCGGCTATCCTCTTAAGGAATTATTTGCTGAGGTTAACCGTTCACTCACCCCGGTCATCCTCTTCGGATGCCATTAGCTGAAGCTAACCATTCGTTCGTCCCGGTCATCCATTCGGATGCCATTAGCCAAAGCTAATCATTCATTTGTCAACATTTAAGCGTTCGACAATCTAATATCGGTTCTAACACAATATGGTAATATTCATGTTAAAGTATTTCATTATTCAACGTATGAAAAAGGAAGGTACAAGTCACCTACCTGCTCCACCTGTGGGTTGTTCTTGTCTTGACGATGGTCCAATCCCGACCACACCACCTTTCAAATCTAACTAAGTTTGAGGAAGGTTTGACACTATTCTTTCTCTTCTCCTGCTGGTTCTCCTCCTTCTTCTTCCTCTCACGTTTTCCAGCCCTCGTTTTCTTTTCCTCTAGGCAGCTGTCCAATCTTCTCTCAAGGTCTCATCTTTCCCTCACACGTTCACAAGGCATTCTCTACTGGTTTGATTTAGGTTTCTGCTGTGAAAGAGGAAGGGAAGAACGACATGCAACTGCTGTTTTGGGAAGAGGATGGATCATCCTCTCTCTCTCCTCCTTGTATTTATACTCCCCATGAAATAAGGTGGGTTGTTTGGGGGTTGGTTTAGATGTGTTCTTATCCTTGTTTTGGTTTATCTAAAACCAGTTTTACCCCTCCCTCTCAGCTCTTTAAGTTAATTAATTTTTTTTTTAAAATAGAAACTGCGTCCCTGCCGATGCAGAAATCGGCAGTGAAAACTACGTCGCTGCCGATGCAGACATCGGCAGCCAAAATTGTGTCGCTGCCGATCAGGACATCTGCAGCGAAACCTGCGTCGCTGCCGATCATGAAATCAACAGCCAAAACTGTGTCGCTGCCGATGAGGACATCGGCAGTGAAAACTGCGTCGCTGTCGATCATGAAATCGGCAGCCAAAACTGCGTCGCTGCCGATCATGAAATCGGCAGTGAAAACTGCGTCGCTGCCGATCATGAAATCAGCAGCGAAAACTGAGTCATCCATTCATA
>Ga0325410_1000129_pt1 | contig 74896 bp, 45 predicted proteins | sample PopdelMetagenome_16_FD_206182 | JGI IMG/M metagenome (GOLD analysis project Ga0325410, IMG submission 206182) | Populus deltoides microbial communities from Bellville, Georgia, United States - Xylem-PdIQD-R3 | ecosystem: Host-associated > Plants > Phyllosphere > Stem > Wood/Secondary xylem... | reverse complement strand
TCATGCTTCTGTTTTCAAATTTAATCTATCCTCTCTTTTTTCTTAACATTTTTTCTCTATGGAAATGTTAAATTAGGATCTTTTAATGCCATCACCATCTTCTGTTTTCCTTTCTCGTTCTAGAAATAAATATTGAAAGCGGTATCCTCTATTTACAATGGAGGAATAGTGACTGAAACAATTCAATTAAGGCCGCGCTTGTTCTTAGAAGTAGAAGAAAATCTAAACAGAAAATTTTAGGTTCCTCTTTCACTGGATTTCCTTAAAAACTTGACTGAATTTGACCTTGTTGATCAAATAACTAATAGTTCGCTTCCAAGGGTTCATTTATGGTTGTGAGTGCTGGTCATCATGTCTTGATTTAGTTGAGAGAAGCTTTGGTATTGTATGTAGGCCAACCTAGGCAGGTAGGTGCAGCATTCATGAGTGCAGTGCAGCAAGTAGTCATGAGGTGACAATTCAAATAGCATAATATTTAGTAGAGATTTTCATTTTATTAGAAAAGGAAATTTAATTTTTCCAATATTAACAAAATCTATGCAAGTTTTCTGCGTTGTTGATTCCAGTGAATTTGTGCATAATCACCTTAATCTGAAAAGGAGAGCTAAACGCACACATCTGTTGAAAGTAAACTGAAAGAAAAGTTTTTTAATCAAAGTTAAGTAGTAATAAAATAGATAAATCAAAAGTTTTTGGATTTTGAATTTTTGGAGAAGGGGAATAGATTAGAGAAAGAGGTGGGGGAAAAATTTTGAATTTTTGAAGATGCGGAAAAGGAGAAAAGGAGAGAATGGAGATTTTATGTAATTAATGATTTAATTTATTTTTTGAATTTTGATTTTGCCGCGTCAACAATGAAAAATCTGTTGGAGATTACTTAAATATTTGATAGTAGCATTTATTATAGCAAAAAAGATATTGCAATAGAATGATTATTATATATGAAGATGAATGAGAGACAATAGGAAGAAAATATCTGTATTTCAACATACAACAAATAAAAACATGCAACTTTCTTGGACAATATCTGTATTTCATTCATCCAAACTTTAAGTGAAATTGCCTTTGATTACTGAAAACAAAATAAACTATTTAGTAGCAATCCCTCAATATGTTGAACGATTGAAAGAAAACCTCCTTTTAACTACTTCTTTGCTCCGCTGATTTTGGGGGGGAAATATACATATTGGGGGACAACTGAAAAATACACGAGAAGAAAGGGAGGAGGGCAACGACTCAAGCAGAGGGCAGTTACATATTTCCAATCGTTTAAGGGAGGTGAGGTGTTGAAGCCCCTTGTAGTCAAGAGATTTCAGGTGTTTTAGGGAATCGATTTTAATAGATGTAAGACTTGAGGGCAGAAGCATCTCTTCAGGGAAGGATTCAACATTTTCGTCCCCACCAATGTCGAGGTGTGAAAGAGAAGGGAGCGTTTGCAAGCCCCATTGCATGCGGCCTGCAATGAGTTTGTTGCAATCGAAAATACGAAGTGATTGTAATGTGGAGGGAAAACCCTCTTCTGGACACAACTCAAATTCTAAACAACCATTTATTTCCAAATGTTTAAGGGATGGGAGGAGGGAATGCATACTCTCAGGCAACTGCTTCAAGTTCCAGCAATCGTTTAACGAAAGTCGTGTCAAGACTGGAGCAGGTAACCCTCCTTTGGGAAATGAAACTAATTTAGGGCACCCCTTGATTATCAAACAATGGAGAGAGGTGAGAACATTGAGAGGTCTTTCATGTGCACATAGTGATTCGAGATCTGGACAGTTAAAGATAGAAAGAGTATTTAACTTGGGGAACAAGTCCAGTGCGACGCATTTGAGAGCAGCCCAGCCCTCGATTGTAATTTTCCCAAAATCAGAGGGTGACCAACCCATTTGCTCAATTTCCTCGGGTAGGGACTCTAGGGAGTGGAATCCAGAAACAGACAGAGAGTGCAACCTCGGAAACCTAGGAAGTGGAGTCGCGAGCTGCTCACACCCACTAATTGTGAGTCTTGTTACACGTGGAAGGTGGTGACTAGGTAGGGCCTTTGCAAGGTTGGGGCATTCTTTGATTGAAAGCACCTCTAGAAGAGGGAAGGCTTCCCGGCTGCCTTCGTCTGAAATCCACTCGCGCCACTCTGGCATCCTTTCAAAAAATAATGTTTTGAGGGATTCAAATGGCTTCTTCATAGCAGTACAATTCCCATAGAACTCAGAGCCCACAGTCACAACTTTATCCAATGCTTCAATTGAGAGATTCTCTAAAGAAGCTAATTGCCCGAGCGGTGGTAAGGAGGTGCAGTTTTTACAACGAACGAGCCTCAAAAACACTATATTTGAGAAAGAGGACTCTCCTACCCACTCCGGAAACCTTACACCTCCATAACCATCAATCTGAAGATCCTTCACATTTCTATTTGGCTCTAATTTCTCAAGTGTGCTTTTTACGTGTTGCAGGTCATGAATGTCACCACCCCATGTAAACCTCAGCTCATCAAGGTGCCTTTTACTTTTGAAATTTGCTTTGACAGCATCCCGAGCATCCACCACATTTTGAAGGTTCCCAATATGAAGTTGTCCCCGTAGATGTCGTAGCTTTCCCAATTCTTTAATGCTAGCCTCACTCTGTCTTCCCACCATAAAGTCGGTCAACGTTTGGAGCTTTGTCAGTTGACCTATATGTGGTGGCATCTCTTTCAAAGGCGTGTCTGAGATGTTAAGATACCGCAAGTTGACTAGCCTTTCCAGAGATGCAGGCAACCTTTGGATTCTTGTTCCTTGAAGATTCAGATGTCGTAAATACTTCAAATTTCCAAGATCAGGTAGACTAGCAAGTTGTCGGCACTTTTTCAAGATCAAAGTTTGCAAATTGAGAAGAGTACTCACTTCTTCAGGCAACGTTACTAAATCTGACCAGGACAGATCCAAATACCGCAAATGCTTCAACTTGCTAATTGAACAAAGCATCTTAGCTGCACCGGCACAGTAAGACAAGGATAGCACTCGTAGGCTCCCAAGTGTTGACAACATATGAAAGATCTCAGTATAAACTTCGGGAAGAGACGTCAAATAGCGTGGAAAATTTTGGAATGTGCGTAGACATTGGGCTTGACGGATGTTTTCTAATTTTATGCTTGAAAAACCACTTCCCGTATCTTTTACGAGTGATAAATGTCGAGTCCTTCTAGTCGCCTTGGAAGAATTACTTGGGCTGAAGCAAAATTGACCGGACACATGGGTAGCCAAGTCATGCATGAGATCGTGCATCACAAATGATGAGGGAGAGGCACTTGATTGCTGGAAAAACGACCTTGACAAGAGATCATCAAAGCACTCAGCACCTGCTTTTTCCATCTCATCATCTACGGAGCCGACTAAGAAGCCCTCTGCCATCCACAGGAGCACTAATTCATCCTTTTGAAATGAATAGTCTTTCGGAAATATAGCACAATAAGCAAAACACTGCTTCAGATGTGGCAGGAGATAATGATAACTTAATCTCAAGGCTGGGAGGATATTGCCTTTGGGTAAATCCCATAGATTGCTTTTCAATATCTTCTCCCACTCCTCGACATCTCTTTGGGTGCGTAGCAGACCTCCGAGTGTTACTGCAGCTAGAGGAATGCCTTTACACTTTCTCGCTATTGCTCTACCAATTTCTAGCAACTCTGCATGAGCATCGGGATCTTCACCACGAAATGCATGTTTGGCAAACAAGGACCAGCAGCTGTCTTCCGTCAATTCTTTTAGATGATGAGTTGGAACAGTTTGCATGACTGATGCTACACTTTCATTGCGTGTTGTGACAAGAATCTGACTCCCTTGTGCTCCGAACTTCAGGGGGGTAAGCAACTTGACCCACTCAGCATAATCTTCATTCCAAACGTCATCTAAAACAAGCATGAATTTCTGTCCCTGCAATCTCTTCTTCAACTGAAGCTGGAGATTATTCAGACTATCAGAATCAGACTTTGAACCGACCTCCTCAAGGATCACCTTGGTTAACCTCAAAACACTGAAATCTTCTGAAACACAAACCCAGGCTTTGAGACCGAACCACTCTTGTACTTCGCTGCTATTGTATACAAGCTGAGCAAGCGTGGTTTTACCAACCCCGCCCATTCCCCATATGGGAACCACAACTGGGTTTTCTCCACTGAAGGGGAAAGAGTAAACAAACAAGAAGAAGAAGAGGGGATTTTGTTCAGGTGACAGAAGGGGAAAGAATTTGTGTAAAGAACTGGCAAAAGCTTTTTCTCTCTCGCCTCTTTAACTCTTAACTTGTTATGCTGAGGAGTCCATTTAAGGGTGTGTTTGGTTTAGCTCTTGTGCTTACGGTTGAGGTTGTGATCGGGTACAATTTAATTATGCATAAAATTCAACTATAAAAGTTAATATTTTTTGTTTTTCATAGCTTTTCAGTGAGTTCTACATTCAAACCTCAACTTCTACCTCTAACCCAAATACCCTCCAAGTGGTCACGGGTGTCTATTGTTTTTTATTTAAAAATATATTAAAATAAATTATTTTTAATATTAATAAATTAAAATATTTAAAAGCATTAAAAATATATTAATTTAAAATTTAAAAAAATAATTTTTTTTAAATATTTTTAAAACACATATAGAAGCCGGAACTGAAACGCTACTCCATGTTTCTCTTCTTTTGGAATTTTACTCGGTTTGTCTTTGATTTATTTTCCTAGAAATTACATCTTTTAAAAAAAAGGGTTTGAATGGAAAAACTTCACAAAATGCGAAGCTTTTCACGTGATATGATAATGCAGCAGCAGACTTCACTTTATTTCTTTTCTCTTCTTCATTCTATCACTTTTCATTGATAAATTAAATAAATAAATTATAAATTATATTATTATATTTTATACATTTTGTTTTGCTTTCTTTTTTTAATTTAATTCTTGGTTTAATATTATTTTAATATTAATTTTTTTATTATTATTATTTATTTTTGTTTTATTTTTTTATTAAATTTTTTTATCCATTACATTTTGTCCTTATTCTTTTAATTATTATTTATTTGATTTTAAAATAATTTATGATTTTTTTTAATTTCATCCTCCTTCAATATTGATATATGTCTTTTAATAAACCTAAGAAAAAAATTAAAATATTAATAAGTTATTTTTCAACTCATTTTCTATAACATAATTAAATATTAAAAAATATTTACCAACTTATTTTTTAAAAAATATTTTTTAATAAAAAAATACTTTTTAAAAAATAAATAGGTATAAACGCATTATATTTTGTGTGGCTCCTAGGGTTGTAAAGCATAAAAATTATTAAGGTATTTCACTTGCATGGCCTCTGCCTTTGGCTATATTCAAAGGTTTAAGCCGAAATAAATTATATTAGTAAATTTGTATTGAATTGCTTAATTATATCATGAATTAACATGTTTGGTATCAATGTCGATAGAAAGAATTGAATTGACGCAATTAATTAATTCTTGATGGCAGTTTTAAAGGTAAATGCAAGACAATTACCTTTAATCATTAATCATGTAGCAACAACGGATAATATTAATCATGTAGCAACAACGTGATCTAAAAAAATGTAAAAGCGATTGTAAAAAATTTATAAAACATTGACGTTGTTTTATATTATTGTTTTTTAAAATATTTTTTATTTAAAAATATATTAAATTAATATTTTTAAAATTTTAAAATTTTAAAATAAAAATAGTATAAAAATATAATTTTAAAAAAATTATAAAACATAAATTACATGTGAATCACATGTTTGTGACTATGGGACCCATTACAATTTACGGGCCAAGCATGAGCTAATAAAAAGTAATATTAACATGTTTTTACGGGTTAGCTTTTAAGCCCTATTTCTTTGTTGAAAAGTAAATTTTTATTTATAGTGAATCCTAAAAATAAGTTTGATTGGAATAATTTTTATTACATGCCAATCTTTCTTTTCACGTGATAAAGTAGTTAAATAAATTATAAATTATTTACTTTATTTGTTGACTAATTGTACAATACTAATAATGCGGAAGAAGACTTCACTTTATTTCTTCTCTCCTTTTCTTTTATCACTTTTCATTCATTGATAAAAGTAGATAAATAAATTATAAATTATAAATTATAAATTATAAATTATAAATGAGCTGATGAATATTATAAAAACTTCACTTTATGTCTTTTAGTATTTCTTTAACTCTTTTAGTCTTTTATGCTCAATCCTCGAACAAGGGGCTCGCACCCCGTGAAGATATCAAGGATCCAGCGAGGAAAAGGGCGGGAAAGGAGCCTGAAGTGTTTACCATTAATCAAGCGGATGGCTTTTAGTACACCAGAATTGACCGCTACAGTTGATGTTTTGGCAATTGTGTTTTTTTACACGGTTGTTTTTAATAAGCAAATCACAGCTTGTAAACGTTTGATTGAAAAAAAAAAAAATACTTATTATGTATGGATCTTCTTTCTTGCGCGGCTAAGAAATTCAAGCATGCTACATTATTTATTGGACAGTGGAACAGTAAACAGGAGAGCATAGATTCACTGTTCTGGCTGGACCGGGTCCGGTCCAACATGCAAAATACATTGAACCGGGTTTGACCTAGTAAAATAAAAAAATATTTTTTATTTTTTAATCATGTTTCATTTGCTTGATGACATAATATTTACAGAATTTGATCACAATTCTAATGTGTTCCTGATTATATTTTACAAGTTATGTTGTTGCGTTTTAAAGAAACCAAGAAAATTATTGGAAGTATTTCAGACGTGATGGAATTGTAGATAATTCAATGGAATAATAAAAAAATATTTTATATAAAGTATTATTTATTTCATGATATAATAATAATATTTAAATTAAAAACCAGCAATATTAATATATATTTTTTAAAATTATTTTATAACCTCAATTTCAAAAGCATTCTTAACCAAACACGTTAAACTATTTTTTATTCAACCTCAATTTCAACAACAGTTTTAACCAAACATATATTTTTTCAAATTATTTGGGATTAAGAGGTTTGCTTTCTCTGTAGTCTCAGGTTCAAACCATGTGGTTGCTTATATGATGGCCACTGGAGGCTTACATGGTCGTTAACTTCAGGGCCCATGAGATTAGTCGAGGTGCATGTAAGCTGGCCCGAATACTCACGTTAAAATAAAAAAAAAAGTTATGTTGGGTTTAATCAGATACAAGTTGAATTAAAAATTTTTTAATTATAATGTTCGGACCAATTTACATATGTTTTAATTAATTTTTTAAAATTTTAAAATTAATGATTATATAAATCTCTAATAATCCTGATATTTGAAGTATTTGAATAGTAATTTTTAAAAATCAAATTTAAATTTTAAATTTTAAATTAGTAAACAAACCTCGTAAATCGTTAAACCTAATATTCAAATAAACAAACCTCTTTGCTTGGTAGGCGCTAACAATCTAATATTTAACAATTAGGACACAAAGACCTCGCAAGTAGACTTGGCATTACCTTGGCAGATGGTATAATAGCATTCCGCTGTCATTTACACCTTTTCTTCTTTCTCTTCCAATGATTCTAATCTTTCAAATTCAAAGAAGTCAGGCTTCGTGAACCAATCATTTCTTTATGCAGTGCCCTGGAGTTCTTGTCTCCTTGCAAAATAGCAAACCTGACAGTGAGGCAGGGCTTGGTTGCTGCTTGCATCACGAAAGTGGAAGGCTAACCATAGACAGTTGCATACTTCAATGTTGGGCAAATCCTTTGTATCTCTCTCTCTCATCAGCACAGGAGGAGGGAATGGGGGTGCTGTCTTCCTCGGTGAAAACTAATGGTGATAGAGTGCTTCTGTTTCCCAAACTAGGATTGAAGGAGGTGCCAAAGCTGCCCTGACAAGTGGGGACCTCATCTTATAATCACGTCATTAAAAAAGTGTCTTTAAGTTGGGATGAATACGTGCTAGCGAGAAAAGATATGTTTTATTTTCATAAAAGAAAAAAATATTAATATGGTACTTTTGCTCTCTTGTCCAATCATTATAATTGAAATATTTGAGAAAACTAGAAGTCTACTTGTATATCCTCCTCGGGCCGATTTCACTTGAATTCTATGGATACTGTCTTGAACTTATTCAAATAATTAAGAAATTTTTTAATTCAAGTGGATTTGATGTAAAACATGAAGATAAAAAATTAAGTTTCAGATCATGTTAGATATATATTACCATGCCCTATCCAAAACCTAACCCAAACTCAACTTCAATTGCTTGAATAATTAATGTTCAAGATCCTTTGGGTCTGTTTGGTATTGTGTTTGTAACTGCATTTCGTTAAATTTTAAATTTTTTTTTTGCTAAAATTTAATGCGGTTTGTATTTTTTGGATCGTTTTAATGTGTTGATGTCAAAAATAATTTTTAAAAAATAAAAAAAAATCATTGACATGTATTTCAACACAAAAAATTATTTAAAAAACAACTATAACCACACTATCAAACACGGTAAAAGAATTCTGGTTTCTCGCCGTGCGTTAAACTCGAATGAAAGCGTAGTAAGTTCTCTATGTCCTCCAAGAGCTCCAGCTCAGTATGCATTTTTTTTTCCTCCGCTTCAAACGGGTGGCATCAAAAACTTCTATGACACTGATACTATGAACAGGTAAAGAAGGTATACTTCTTCAAAACAATGCTGGGATTTAGAATTCCTACACCGTTCATGGGCATAGCTATTGCTAGCTTCTTTACAGATTTCAGAGAACAAGGAAAGACATGTTACGAGAATTTGCCGAGTTTTGGTTGCATCATAGTTCCATAGATGGAATTTGGATGTTACCCAAGATCGTAACCTCTTTTGTGAAACACAAGAAAACCATTGATGGAAGCCGGAAACTGGAGCACATCAGGGATCTAACGTATTTTCATGTTTTCTTCTTCGTTCTGGGCTTTACTTTTCTCGGTTATGACCAATTTGTTCTAATTTGATGTTGGTTTCTTCCCATATCAAAATTATTTCGAGTAACCTGATCAGATCGGGTTTGAGTATAAAAAAACTCATATTTATTCATTTTCGAGTTAAATTTAAATAGCACTTTTGGATTCGGATCTTGATAATGTAAAACTTGATACATGAGTATCTATTTTGATCCTTATCCTTATCCATCCATCACTTTGAAAGAAAAATGCGAGTGAAAAAAACAGTATACTAAGCTGTGTTATAATATTTATAATAATATATGATTTTGTTGTTGAAACAGACACGTTATTTTCTATTGGGTTACTAGAATGTTGCGTAGTATTTGTTCAACTCAAAAGGAATTGTGGAGCAAGTTATAAAAAAAAAAAATCATTATATTAGAAATTACAGTTGAATTGCGAAAATAAAAATATCCTTAATCAGTATTAAAGATACTGATTGTTTGCTTTGAATAACAAGATGCAGTTCAATAGGATTAGGTCTGGTTGGTTTTATCTTCCACCTGTAAAAATGACCTTGTTTTTCATGTAGATGGATCATTTTATTCCAAAACTTCTTTATAAATATAATTATTAAACTTCATCGATTAATGTTTTTTTAATTAAAAAATAGTTAAGAAAACAACTTAAAAACATGTTCATCGATCAAATGTGTTTGTTTTTTAGCAGTTTTTGCTTTTTTAATGCAGATAACAAAAACAGGATGTTTGGTTATATGTGAATTTGACAGCAAAACCGTGTTTATGGTGCAAAGAGAGAAAGAGCGAAGGAAAGTGACAAAGAGCACAAAAGGTCACTAAAAATAATTTGATCGGTGGTTGAAGTCTCTCTACCCAGTGTTAGCAACATAATAGCTGCGACCACCACAGAAAAATATACAGAACTCGCAAAAGCCTTTTTCTCTCTCGGCCCTTGTTATGCTCTGGACTCCATTTTACTAGAAATTCCATCTTTGAAAAGAGTGGGTTTGATTGGAAAAACTTCATTAAATGCCAAGCTTTTCACGTGATGTGATGATGCAGAAGAAGACCTTCTTCCATCACTTTATTTGCCTGTAAACTCCCAAGTAAAAAAAATATCTCAAATTAGTGGTAGTGTATGCGTGAGTTGCGTGTTCCAGGAAATTGGAGTTAGGTCCCACATTTTACTCGGTTTGTCCTCGCTTTATTTGCCAAGAGATCCCATCGTCGAAAAAGTGGGTTTGATTGGAATAACTTTTATTATATATGCCAATCTTTCTTTTCACGTGATGTGCTCATAATGCAGAAGAAGACTTCACTTTATTTCTTCTCTCCTTTGCTTTTATTACTTTTCATTCATTGATAAATAAATTATGAATTATAAATGAGCTGATGAACATTGCTATGAATATTATAAAAACTTCAATCTATGTCTTTTAGTATTTATTTAACTCTTTTTAGTCTTTTATGCTCAATCCTCGAACAGGGCGCTTGCACCCCTTGAAGATATCAAGGATCCAGCGATGAAAAAAGCGGGAAAGGAGCCCTGAAGCCCTGAAGTGTTTACCATTAATCAAGTGGATGGCTTTTAGTCCTCCACTTGAGAAATATACAGAACACAGAACTCGCTAAAGCCTTCTCGCTCTCGGTCCTTGTTATGCTCTGGACTGAGTGGACTCCATTTTACTCGGTTTTGTCTTTGATTTAATAAAAATAAGGATAACATACCATTCTATTTAACCATGACATTGATTTTAGATTTAAAAAAAACAATAACTATAATTATAAGAGAAGAAAGATTTTCTTAAAAATTAAGAGAAATGAAGAAATTAATTTTTTAATGTATTTAAATAATATCATATATTCTTTTACAAATTAGAAATAATGAATCTAGTTTACATAATACTTTCTTGACAAAAAAATCAAAGCAATCTGAATGCTTGTATATACGAATTACATGCACAAAAAAGGGTAAAAACCAGGTAAAGAAGGTATACTTCTTCAAAACAATGCACCTACAATCTCTCTCTCTCTCTCTCTCTCTCTCTCTCTCTCTCTCTCTCTCTCTCTCTCTCTCTCTCTCTCTCTCTCTCTCGATATCATTTTGATCCTCCATGGGTTCTCTCGATAATGGGACTTTTCTTCAAGAATAATAGTTGGGCTATGGAGTATGGACACCAAGTTACAAAGATCATAACATGATGCCCTTTGCTATTCACATGTGTCTCTTGGAAATCTTGTTGGCTAAGCAAAGCGGTTCGTACAAGATCTGATTATAATTAAGAACAAGTTTAACGCCAAACCCAAGAATTAAAATATGTACTTACCAGAAACCTAATGAATAGAGACAATTAGATTCTTCACGATCCATATTTAGGATTGTTTTTTCTCGTTTAATATAGTTTTTTTCTGAATTTTAAACCACAATTTTTTTTAAAAAAAGAAAGAGGGCCTTCATGGCCCTACCGATACATAAAATGTTCAACTGCTGATTATGAAACCAAATAAAGATTTCACATAGGATATGTTTAGTATAATACATGCTCTTTAATTAATTAGTGAGAAAAAAGGTAAGGAGGCCGATGTGATCCGACTCATGGAGTATTGTGCCTCAGGTAAGTTTTGCCAAATTTAAGGCAATCGTACTATGCATGCCTCGTACTAAACAATCTTTGTAACTTGTTGTCCATACTCCATAGCCCAACTATTATTCTTGAAGAAAAGTCCCCTTATCGAGAGAACCCATGGAGGATCAAAATGATATCGAGAGAGAGATTGTAGGATTTAGAACTCCTACACCGTTCATGGCCATAGCTATTGCGAGCTTCTTTACAGATTTCAGAGAACAACGATTACGAGAATTTGCTAAGTTTTGGCTGCATCATTCCATAGATGGAATTTGGATGTTACCCGAGATAGTATCCTCTTTTGTGAAACACAAGAAAACCATTGATGGAAGATATCGGAAACTGGAGCACATCAGGGAATTAACGTTCTTTCATATTTTCTTCTTTGTTCTGGGCTTTACTTTTCTCGGTTATGAACAATTTGTTCTAATTTGATGTTGGTTTGTTCTTGATATCAAAATTGTTTGGAGTCGTTCATGAACCTGATCGAGTTAGATTTTGATATAAAAAATTCATACTTATTCAGGTCCACTATTTATAGAAATATGGAAGCAAAAAAATGGAAGAGAAAAAAACGAAAATTAAAAGAAAAAAAATAGCAATAAAATAAAAAAAAATACTTCAATATTTATATAAATATGGAAGCAACCGACTATAAACCTTATTGATTAGTTTTTAGTATAATTTTGTACTTGAAAAGAAAAGTGCGAGTGAAAATAACAGTATACTAAGTTGTGTTATAATATTTATAATAATATATGATTTTGTTGTTGAAACAGACATGTTATTTTTTATTGGGTTACTAATTTAATCACCACTTATGAATTATTTTATTTTAAATACTAAAATTTTCTAAATTATAATTTGAGTTTAATTTTTTTTAACAGTCATTATCCATTACAAATATTACAATCCATTTTATCCTTTTTAAAAAAATATTTATTAAGAAAAATAGACCGGTAAAGAGGTGAATGAGCCCATCTCATATCTTACCATTAAAATATAATTTGCTCCTACTGGACCCATACCTATCACTCTAAACCCATACACATACCTGCCTATGTAATAACCGGTCCATGTCGAAAAAAAATAGCTTTTCAGTAATGTTCATTTTAGTGCATGAGTTTTTAAAATGTTTTTTAGCCATATATTTTTTCTAAGAAAACATTTTTTTTGTTAGAATTTTTTTTTCAAAATTTTTTTTACAATAAAAAAATGCAAACATTTAGTTTCAAATTATTGGTTTGGAATGCATCCAACAAAGTTAATGTTTAAACATGTAAGATATACTCAAAATTATTTTAAAAGTAATTTAATTTAAAATTATATATTTAAGAAAACTAAATAGAAGATGGGCTTCACTTTCAAGCTATATAAACTTATTGTAAATTAACCAAAATTTAGTTTCTTCTTTACATTGTTCACTAAAAATAATTTCTCTTCTGATCGAAGATTCACTTATTGAATAACAAAAAATATTCCATATATAAACCAATTATGAGGTTCTTATTGAATTTGCAAGGAAGGTGACGAATGAGAATGTACATTTTTCTTTAAATTTCTACTCTCTTGGAACAAAGTTTGCAAAATCAACTTAGTATATTTGAGGGGAGGCTGTAATTTTAATGCCAGGATAAAACAGAGGAAGCATCTGACTATGAGAACAGAGTCGGAGGATTGCTGTCAGCTTCGACTACCGGAGAACAGGCAACGGCAGGAACCAACGATGCCAAAACCCAAACGATACAAGGGATGGGGGGACAGCATTTCTATTAAATCAAGAGCCAAAAAGCAGCAGCACCGTGGAACACCAAAAGACTAAAAGGCAACAACAAAGCCATAGAACACCAAAAGGCTAGAAGATCAAAACACAAATATTGTAGGCAAGCAGTTTCACGTCCAATGCAAGCAGTTTCATTTCTATGAAATTGCTCTCGCGTACCATTCTTTTCTTCAGCTACAGTTATTTATCTGCTGCTATTATCAGACAATCCTCACTATTGCTCTACCAATTTCTTGTAACTCTTCATCAGCGTTGGCATTTGTAGCTTTACCCTGGCCATGCAAGTTTTCTTCATTGTTGACTCAAGTGAATTTGTGCATAATCACCTTCTTTGGGTGCAAATCTTGTTTTCCTTTACATTTGTCTTCCACACTTGTTGAAACATCTCTCTCTCTAGTGGCTAAATCTAGCAAAATTTCGTATGTTGCGCTGCTTATTTATGCTAACTCGTTGTTAAACTTAACTACATTGCAAGTTTATGTTTTATTCCTCTTTGAATTTAGGATTTGTAGTTTTCTCAGCAAAACAAAAAAAAAAACCCAGTAATACTGGCATCACACCTGTATTGTTTCCTATACTCTCACCCAGGGAGATGAAGGCCGCCACAACCTTACATAGCTTTCCATCTCTTTTAAATTTGCCGTAAACTATTTCCTGATCAACTTTACATTGATTTATGTAAATTGCCTGCTTGAACTTCGACTCTTGAATACAAAAGCACAAAAGAAATTGAAAAGGTAAAATCCGAAAAGGAGAGCTAAACACACACATCCAAGTATAAATGAGTGGCACAACATACATGATAAATTTTGCTAGATTTAACTAGGAGAGAGAGACAAAGATTGTTCAACAAGTGCAATAAGTTTATTCAAGAACAAATAGAAGGAAAACAAGATCTGTACAAATTCATTGGAATCATCAATGCAGAGAACTTGCACAACTTTAGATAAACAGAGCTAAATGATTAAGTGCCTGCTCTCGTGAGTGACATTGGCCACTTTCACTTGCTTCTGAATTGTGATTCCAATACGCGGATGCTTCCTTGTTATGAACTATGGTTATGTTCACTTGCTTCTGAAGGCTTGGGCTGTGGGTTTCTCATGTCAATTGAAGCAATTCCAAGTAAATCCAAAGAACACTGCAGTGGCACAAAAGCAGGTTTGGAGTAGGAACATGCAAGGATTATCTGTTTGACAGTATAGTAATGTTTGTTTTTTTAATATTTTTTAAAAATATATTTTACTTAAAAATATATTAAAAAGCATAACCGGTAAAGCTCAGGCTACACCATTTAAGATACCTATATGAATATTTTGGAGGAGGAACATGGAGCCACAGAAAGGTGGGTGGCAACTACGCTCAAAATAATGAAAAGGGAGGCCCAACAGGCTGCTACCATAAATGATAAGATCCTACTAAGAATACTGTTGATGGGCTGCCATAAAACCTCAAACACACTAGCTTTAAATACAGTATAAAATAAAGCAAAAAAGTTGCCACCTTTACACTTCCTATGTTCTCTACATTAAAACCCCCCATGAAAATAAACAAATTAAAGTAAAATTTTATTATAAGAATCCATATCATAAACGTGATTAAAATATTCAACAAAATAATCGAAATGAGCATACCTTCTTATACGGATTGGGGCGGAGAGAAACACAGAAGCGGAGGCTATCATTGAGTGAGCGAGTGAGGTCTGGTCTGTGTCAGCCACATTATAGCTATGGTCTTTGAGCTTTTCCAAAACTGTCATTCGAGAATTGTAGTACCTGTAGCTCTGTGCTGATCTGTCGACTACCAACTCTGTCAGGCATTGGTCGCGGCTGAAAATGCCATGAACTGAAGCGCTATTGCTGTTAAAGGTATCCGTGGTTTCTGCCATGATCTACTTTTCTTATTCACTGTCACTTTGACACCAAGATTTTTTTAAAAATATATTTTTATATTTTTTATATTAATTAAATATAATAATATTAAATATAAATTTTACAAATTAAAAAATATTAATTTAAATAAAAAATATTTTAAAAAATAACAGATTTAACGTTACTAAATATTATTTTAATACTGTTGAAATGTCTTTTACAAAATAGAACCTATCACTGATGGGAATCTGAGGTTTTAGTTTTTATGACCGAGTAGAGGTTTTGTAGGCCCATTTAGAATTTGGTCCACCTCTATAAATAAAGATTGAGAATTTGGTCCAACTCCGCCTCTGACATGCCCCTACATATAAAGTTACACGTTGATATTGGTATTAAACCCAGTTTAAAAGAAAAATTACATAGACAAGCAACACATCACTCTTCATAAAAAGAAATATTGTTAAATATCTTATAGTATTATATGGTCGTCTACGTACTATGAGGTGTCACAACTTTAATCAATTGATTATTAGATTATTTGTAGTTTGTTTTATTATAATAACATTTTAAATTATATATATATATATATATATATATATATATATATATAAAACTCGTGTGTAAGAAATGTAATTTTTTGATATAGAAAAAAAAAGCACATCCTCCGGATCATGACCTTAATTAAGTTTAAAATTAAAATTAAAAAAAAATATTGATAAGATAAAATCTTATTTATTGGGTTGAATTTTTAATGAGTTATTTGATCCGATAAAACCTTATACAAACTTAATTAAATTAATATTAATAATTTTTTTAATAAAAAAAACATTATTTTAATAAAATGATTAAGTGGTGATCCACTAATTAATTAAATGACTCAATAATCCAAATTCTTTTTATGCTGAATACTCAAATCGTGTTTGATTTGAAAAAATAATGACAATTTTGCACAAAAAAATATATTCATTATAATATAATATGTATAAATGTATTTTCCTTATACTTATGCAATTTGAAACAACACGCAAGAAACATATATCAATTAAATTCCTATAGAATCTACCTCTTTCTTACTCTTAAGCAAGTTTTCGAGGGGACTTAATTCTTACATGATTTATATTTCATCTTCCATTTTCTTTTTATTTGTTTCAAGCCGATTCTTTCTTTCTCTACTGATTCTTTCCCAATTAAGATGTATTCTTTCTTTCTCTGTTCAAGTTCATGAATAGATAAAAATGTACAAAAATTCTATTTTTATTATAATGGTAAGAAAAATATATTTATCATTTATCTTTGGACCCAGTTAAATTATAAGATAATATAGCATTCAGATAAATACATTTAGATGAATATATATATATATATATATATATATATATATTAAATTGGGTTTTGTCCATGGAAAGTCATGGAATTTTGCTCATATGATTTTATTAAATTGGGTGTTATATTTGTAACTAATTATAATATGTATAGAAAAATAAATAAATATTTTGGTCGAGGAATATGGTAGAATTTGTGAAAATATATTGTTGCTTTTATTTTATATAGATAATGCAAATTTGGTTACATAGTCATGCTTTATAAAGAAATGAATTCTAAAAGAAACGATGTAAGTTTATTTGTTTTCAATAAACTATACAAGCCTCAAGTAGAGAGGTGAATGGACTGAGTAACCAGCCTGGTAGGCATAACTCATTCCTTACCATTAAAAAACTATCATGCTCCTACTGGACCCATATCTATCATCCTAAGCCCAGACCCATATCCATACCTGAATACATCATACCAAGCCCATAGAGACAAAAATAGCTTTTCATATATGTTCATGAATGTTTTTTAATCCTCATATTTTCTATAAAAACATTTTAGTCCAAATGAAGTTTAGGATTTATTTTATTTTATAAAAAACATACAAAGCTTTAGTTTCAAATGAGTGGTTTGGAATTTATAAACACGATACATAATATTGTTGTTAGTACTATAAAGGGACAACAAAATTAAATGTTTTAACATGATTTAATTCCTATTTGATTTATATCACTCAAAACTACTCTATAAATAATTTATTTCAAAATTATATTATTTGATAAAATTAAGTGGAAGATAAGCTTCATTTTCAAGCCATGGAAATTTACGATCATCTAGGTGGTGGTCCAGTGATAAGAGTTTGGGACTAAGAGGTTTGCTTTTTCTGTGGTCTCAGGTTCGAGTCATGTGATTGCTCATATGATAGCCACTAGAGGCTTACATGGTCGTTAACTTCAGGGTCTGTGAGATTAATTGAGGTGCGCGCAAGCTGGCTCGAACACCCACGTTAAACTAAAAAAAAAAATTTACACTTTTGCTAGCAATCAATTAACCAAAAATTAGTTTAATTATATTATTCTCTGATAATAATTTGACTTCCAATTAAAAACTTCAATTATTGATTAAGAAACTAAAAGTATTTCATGTAGAAACCCATTCGATTAATTGTTTATGAATGATGATATGACATGATAACCCAAAGCACGGATTCAATTCCCTCTAATTCTGCAGCTCAATCACCCACAATTCAAATACTAGAAAAACTCCAGCAAATTACGATACTGCAAACACTAGAGGACAACACCAAGCACCATTCATGAAAATGACCAAAGACATATCATCAATAAGATTTGAGGGTCAGCTGTACAATTTTAATGCCAGGATAAAACAGAGGAAGCATCTGACTATGAGAACAGAGTCGGATGATTGGAGTCAGCTTCGACGACCGGAGAATAGACAACGGCAGGAAACAAACGATGCCTTTAACCCAAAAGATACAAGAGGAGCCAGCAGCTGCCTATGTAACACCAAATTTAGCATCATTCTTTAAAATGTCTGGCCACGCAAATTTCTTAACAAAATTATTGAAAATTTCTTTAAGAAATATTTTATTAATTGAAAAATATTTTTATAAAATTATATTCACTGCATTATCAAACATACACAGCATATTAGCCACGATCTTTGAGCATTTCCAAAACTATCCTTCGAGAAATGCAGTACTGGTAGCTCTGTTCTGACCCGTCGTCTACTCTGTCAAGCATTGGTCAAGGATGAAAACGTTGTGAATCGAAGCACAGTTTCCGTTAAAGGTATTTTTAGTTTCTGCCATGGTTTTTTTCTGTTGTTCACTGTCACTCTTAGAAATTATTTGTTTTTATGGTGATATAATTTTTTTAAAATAATAATAATTTTTTTAAAAAAATTATGTTTTTGGATTTGTTTGTACGGTAATACAGTTTTTCTTAAATAATAATAATTTTTTTTAAAAAATTATGTTTTTAGATCGTTTTAATATCTAATATCAAATATTAATTTTTAAAAATAAAAAATAAAAATTATTTAAATATATTTTTAAATAAAAAATATTTTAAAAAATAATTATTATCACAATCTCAAATATTATTTTAATTAATTATGATGGAGTGTCTTTTATAAAATAGGATGTAAAACTGCTGATAAGCCTATGAGGTTTTATTTTTTATGGCAAAGTCAGAGCTTTTGTAGGCCCATTTAAAATTAATAGGTTGGATCGTGATCCTGATAAATAAAAATTGAGAATTTAATCTGATTATGTAGATAACATACCTTAACTTGTCTAAAGTTACGTCAATGTGTTATTAAACCCGGCTTAAGGTAAATTAAGAGTTTAGATTGAATTTTAAATTAAATCGGATAGGATTTGACCTGGTGTAATCCAACTTATTTAATCAATCAAAACTCAATTTAATTTAAAAAAGATTCACATCATTTTAATTTGTTTTTTGAAAAAACTCCTGAAGTCATATCACTTGGTATTGATTTATGTTAACCCACTACTTGAATTATATATAATTCGAGTTGGGTTTAATAACTTAGATATTATTATTTTCGTTCAAGTTAGAGAGGAAAAATTAGTGTGAGTTAGAGAGGGGAATTAGTGAGGGGAATTAGTGTGAGTTATGCTGGTGAACTTCATAAATTTATTTAACTTTCGCATTGCTTATTTATCCTCTAAGGCGTGTGATTTCTTTTTTATACTGAGTGGAAAACAACGGCGTGATGATTTCATGATAGATTTACACCCTTGACATTTCTGGCATAATTTTGAGTAATCTGTGTCACAAATTGCTTTTGAGTTTGCAGTATAACACCGCCCTCGTTCGCCACAGAACGATCTGCCAAAGATTTATCAGAGCCTGGAGTTTTCCCCACCACTGAAACAGCTGTCTCTGCGGCTAGGTACACATATGGTGACTTCTCTCTTCATGTATTTTTCAGTCCTAAAAGAAAAACTGATCCTTATAGGTCTGGTGATAACCATTCTAATTGCTTGCGGCAGGAGGGAGGCAAATCCTTTGGACTATCTCTCATGCCCCATCATCAGCACAGCAGGAGAGAATGGGGGTGCTGTCTTCCTCGGTGAAAACTAATGGTGATAGTGTTTCTGTTTCCCAAACTAGGATTGAAGGAGGTGCCAAAGCATTCCAGCGAGTTCGAGTCATTTATGCTCGAAATTCGGTTTATTTCTGGTTGGATGTGGATTCTCAAGGATTGATCATCCTGAGCTTGTCTGTAACATAATGAGACTAGTGATATCAGGTTCCAAAGCAACTGATAGTAGCCATTGAAGCTGCAAATGGACTAAACTATAAGCAGAAAGGATGAGGGTACACACCAAGAGTCTTAATGACACCATCATCCGCTAATCACCAGCCATATGTATCTTCAGATATATATATATATATATATATATATATATATATATATATATATATATATATATATATATATATATATATATATATCGTGCTCGACTTTTGCTACCACATGCCTGTGAAGTACAAAAATAAAAGGTTATTTTTTTCAATCAAAACAAATAAAGTTGGGAAGAATAAATTTTGCTAGATTTAACTAAGAAAGAGAGAGAGAGATTGTCACAGAACTTGCAGGGTCGAAAGAATCATCAAGGGGGGGAGGCGAGGATGGAGACCATTTGAATCTAGTGACCGTTGCAAGATGTTTGAATCCTACGTTAGAAGATCGCAGGGGTATTACGTCACAAAACACACCGTTTCAATTACTACCTAGACGCATCGTTTAAATGTTGGCGTTTCTTTTATTTAGCTGAGACTCTTGCCACGTGTTGGCTATTGCTTGATAATTGTAAGTTGTTCTTATCCGCTCTTTCAGTTAGTATTTGTAACAGAATGCCAGCGTGAAAATAACAGAATGAAAAATGGTGGCTTAACCAATTTATGTCCTTCTCTCTCTTCTTCTGTTATTCATCGCCTGCGAGTTTATTGATTCCTCTGATTAGTAGACTCCATTGTAGCTTTGGAACATGGATCCTGACACTAGATCTCAAGGCATCAAAAAGCTGGAGAGCTCCCTTGAAGCTGACAGCAAGGATCAAGCATAAGATTATGAACAAATGATGAAAATGTTGGAGTCTTTCAATCACAAATTGGTGACCACAAAAGGCAACCATGAAGCTAAGTTTAATGAACTCAAGGGTCTCATTAGTGGAATAGCTTGTCAACAAACATCCCTTCTTCAAACATTACAACTTTCCACAGGAGAGGCTAATACTACCCGAAACAAACAAACAACTCTTAAGTTGCAATAACTTGATTACCTAGAGAAGGTGAGCACTCTCAGTTTAGGATGCACAAACCCATATGTGACTTTCCCAGCTTTGATGGGGAAGATGCCCGTAAGTGGTTGTATAGATGCAATCAACAATTTGATCTTGAAAAGATTGGAGATTCTGAAAAACTCCCTTGATGGAATAGCATTATATAGGCACCAGAACTTTGAGGAGTTTGTGAGGCAAGAAGTAACGTTGGAAGGTTATGTAGAAGCTTTGCGTGCCAGATTTAGAGGCAAGAGTATGGTTATATTGGAAGATTGGTTATAAGGAGAACTGTGTTGAAGTGAAAAAGTATGACTTGCAGTTTTTTTTTTTAATGGATTAAAATTTTGAAGGAATTAGGAATTGGCAAAGTGTTCAAATGGTGTGATTCATTTGGAAATTAGATGGAGTTTTCATAAGTGATGAGAGATATTGATTTAGTTGAAGATTAAGGAGTGGTTGTGGTATGGGATTTAGGGGAAAGTGAGTGGTTGTGACGAGGAAGAATCGATCAGTAGTATTTGAATATGGCACACTGACATAGAGTGAAGAAATAATAAGAAAACTATTAGAGCTTCTCAAGTGTTTTAATTTGGGAGTCGTTTTCAGGGGCCGTATAGCTATGAAGCTGGTGGAAATATGCAGGGAAAGGGCTGGAGGAGGGAAGAATATAATTTTTCTTGGGAACTAAGGGAAGAGTTCAGCGAATGAAGTTAGGATGTGGAAAGAGATGGAGCTTGTGATGATAAGAGAAGGTGCGCATAGTGATTGGTGATTACGAAAGTCGTGTGGATTCATATCTAAAGAAGCTATGAAGAAGGTATCTTTGAAGGCACTTCCCTCCCTTTTCCTTACAAAGTAGCTTGGAACTGATGGAAAGATGCAAATTTATTTGTGGATCAGTTGATGGGGTGCAATGTGATATCCTCCTTCCTAAAGATGCTCACACTTTGAGGTATTTTTTATTGGATATCCAGCAGAAAAAAACTTGATATTGCTTGGTGTGTCTTCCATGGATATTGATAAAAAGGTGATATGCATGCTTACTGGAAAATGTACTTCTTCTTGCCGGGTCTGAAATTCAAACTTATGTTCACTAGGGACCTTTCAATAATGTTGTTGAAGTGAACTGCCAGGTCATTAATCACAAGTCAAAATAGGAGACTGCTGATGGTGCTTCAGTTAGAGGTACCTTTGATTCACATACGCTTATTGGTGATGTTTGGTTGTGATCTTGGTGTCAAATAATACCAACGAAAAGTGAGAAAGGGAATCTTCTTTAAATGGGATTTGAGAAGGTTTATGATCACTCAGAGAGGACCAAGAGAAAGTGATGCAGGTAGCGTTAGATGTTATATCTTACTGTGAAGAAATTAGTTCCAAAAAGAAGATACTTTACCTTGGTTTTATTTGTCCAGACTGAAGTTTCCAAAGTGCTTTGTACATGCAATGAAGCTTTAGGTCTTTCTTCATCATATTGAGAGCATGCTTTAGGCCATCTCCTCCTTTTCTTTTCTTTTTTTAATTTTGTTGAAATTTTTAAATGAATCATGCCAATGGCTTCTACTTTCTATTTTATTTTTAACACAATTTAGAACATTTTAGTATTTTCTGCATGACTCAATTAAATATTTGGTTCCCAACTCATTGACACTAGCAACTCGTGTATCCCAGAGATTAACTTGTGACTGTATCATTCTTCTCATGTATCCCACATTCAGTGATGATGCTTACTCACTATCTTTTCAGCTTACAAACATAATATGGGGTGAGGCTGAAGATAGTGATGACCATATCGTGCCATATCCAGAGGCAAGTGAAGATTATTGCAAGAAAAAGGAATCGAGTGAAGAAGCTAGCACCATTAAATCTAGTGAGCAGAAGGCACCTGGGGCTAAAGTTGATACTGATGGCAGAAAGCTGGAGAGCATTTCGAATGTTGACACAAGTGAAGGAAATTCTTCCTTAGGACTTGACATGGACCGATGGCCTGACTTGTCCTCACCTAATGCAGCCAAAACTGAGCAGGATTCCTTGGAAACTTCAATCTCTAACCATCTAACTGAGATTACCAAACTCGATTCATCAGCAGGTGATGAGATTTCAATTACAAGGAAAAAATGTAGATAGGGTGATGAGTTGCATGATGTTTTCATAGCATAGTATCTTACATGCTACTGTCATTCTAATTCTTTTTTTTTTAAACGCGGAGACAGATCATCTTGATAAGGACACTGAGATTTTTCAAAATCCTCATGATGGTAAAGAGCAAGGTGATTTTGTTGATTATGGCTGGGCTAGCATTGGAAGCTTTGATGATCTTGATCGAATTTTTAGGTAAAGCACAGTTACCATTTCTTACTTTCTGCACCTAAATGAAAGATGGTCAGCAGCACCCTGATATGGAAGCTTGTATATCTCATTATTCTGATAATTTGAACACATTCTTATTACTGAATGTGAAGTGAAAGTTTCGCGAACAAAATAATTATGCTCGCTGTCTATTTTCATTTCAGAAGAAAAAAATCATGTAGTACAAGAGTGTTGTTGTGAAGGAAAAACAACCAGACTCTTTTAATAATTGTAGTTTCTTCTGTTTTGGATCTATATCCTTTTCCAAATAAGTGCTGTCTGCTGAAAGCAACACTAACAAAAAATGACTAGTTGTTTGAAAATTTATGGTTTTTGATCCTTGGCTTGATTTTGTTAATTGGGAAAAGAACCTGAAGGATGCCAGTTTTTAGCAGCACAATATCCTCAATTACAAGTATAAATGGCCGAAAGAATGTAATATAGCAGCACTGGATTTGTAAGGAATTGGTGAGCTTGTTCAATTGTGGAAGGGCTTTCCTGCATTTCTGTTCTTCACTAATGTTCTGATATTTTATCTTGATTTTGTTGGAGAACAGTAATAACCATCTGACTCAATATCCTCACAAGTGGTGATTTTGCAGCAATGATGACCCAATATTTGGCATTGTAAATCTTGGTAATGCTGATGAGCTATGGTCTTCTTCAAAATATACAACTAACAGCCCGGTAAAGCCGTTTCCAATATCTGTGGCTTCGAGAGAAGAGGACCAGCTATTTGCCCTTGGCTATGGAAAAATGAACGACCCTGCATCTCATGGTCTGCAGAATACTCAGGCAAGCCTTGATCATGTAGAATATGATGAAGGTAAAAACAAGCCTATACTGAAGGAGCAGGTATAGCGACTCAATTTTCAGTAATGAGTTCACTTATTAATGCCCCATGCTCAAGTGCAGGAGCTGAGAGAAGCTTAGCATTTATTTTTATTTATTTTTTGTGCTTTTGCAGACAGATTTGGCTGTTGTGGGAAAGAGCACGGCGGCTAACTCTCAACTGACAGAGGAAAATAGTGCTTTTCCAAATGAATTAGCAAACAAGGTACCTTTTTTTTTCTTCCTTCTGATATTTTCAAAATCTTGATACTGAACCAGACATGTTACTGATTTTTACCCTTTTCATCCAGGATAACTTTTAGACTCAATAAGCACCAAATACAATCTTTGTTTTTTAGAATCCTGCTATGATCTTTTGATGTTCTAAGTTCTTTTGTCCAGGATTCAAGAAAAGTTATATCAGTGAATTGAAGTTGGAAAATCTTGATATTGTGATCCTTTCACTAATACAGTGTGGTTTCCACATATTAGATCTTAAATTAGACTGGAGGGACAGCGAAACCTAATTAGAGCTGGGAAGGGTAAAAGTTACCTTACACTTGAACTTATTAAGACTTCCTGAGTACTTCTCTGGAATGGAAAATGGCGACAGAAAAGAGATTATATTATTTAAATTCCTCTTCGTCTCTTCATATTTCTTGCTATTATTTTTAGTTTTATTTTTTGGAATGAGAATAACTTGGATGTTGGGTGAATATGGATTTACATGATTTAGTCATGACTTCAATAATGCATCAATTAAGTTATCAAAGGTATGCTTCACGTACTATTGCATGCTTTCCCTGCTAAATAATTTGTGCTTGGTTACGATTCCAAACCAATGTTTTACAACAGTTGGATGTCAGAATTAGACTTTGTATTCGGGATAGCTTGTTCCGGCTGGCTCAAAGTGCAATGCAAAGGCATTATGCTAGTGATACTGGCAGTACAAACAATAGTAGCAGGGACGAACAAGTTGCTGCAAAAGAGGAAACCAGCAGTCAAAGAAGGTTGGTTAAGGCAATGCATTTCTCATGCTTCTGTTTTCAAATTTAATCTATCCTCTCTTTTTTTCTTTTCTTTTTAACATTTTTGCTCTATGGAAATGTTAAATTAGGATCTTTTAATGCCATCACCATTTTCAGTTTTCCATTCTCATTCTAGAAATAAATATTGAAAGCGTTATCCTCTACTTACAATGGAGGAATAGTGACTGAAACAATTCAATTAAGGCCGCGCTTGTTCTTAGAAGTAGAAGAAAATCTAAACAGAAAATTAAGGCCGCGCTTGTTATTAGAAGGGATTTCCTTAAAAACTTGACTAAATTTGACCTTGTTGATCAAATATGTAGTAGTTCGCTTCCACTGGTTCTGTTATGATTATGAGTGCTGGTCATCATGTCTTGATTTAGTTGAGAGAAGCTTTGGTATTGTATATAGGCCAACTATGATTGTGATTTAGTCATGAGGTGACAATTCTAAATGAGTGGCACAACACAATATTGTTAAAATCGCGATTTTGACACGGCACGGAAAGTGCAAAACAAACTCGAATTGTAAAAATGGATCGTAAAATCATAAAATTGTAAGGAATTTTAAAATATATTAATAAAAAATAATTCAATTCAATTCAACAGTCTATTTATATTGTGAGTGTGGAAAGAAATAATCAAAGTCAACATAAGAAGTTGTTAAAAGGACAAATCCAAACTTAGTCATCCTCAATACAATTAATTAGTCATGGCCTTCATTTTGAATCTTCTCCTACTGGTTCTAGTCGCATATGCATGGTTTAGATAAAAGAAATATCCTGACTTCCACCTTTAAAAAATAATTAGAGGATTATCCTCCACTCTTTGATGAACAACAATTTCTTGTTTCCTTAGATAACTGGAATTGCATGCGTCATGGTGTTACATGTAAATATCATTAAAATTGCATATTAAGAAATTTGATAAGTGCTATAGTAAGCCTGTAACTTAACTATACAGTTTAATACAAAGGGAAAAAAGGGGTAAAAGACATAGAATTTATTTATTTATAGTCATTTATGATTATTATTTCTAACGCTTTGAAAAACTAAAGAATTCAGACCTTTCCTTCTTGTAAACTAAAACTTTAGACCTTTTCCTTTCATAAGGCATATATATGTGATAGCAGCAGTCAAACGATTGATAATGGAAAAGTTTACAAGAACACGTATCTGAGACTAAGTTTGGACTCCACACTCCACAGTATAAATGGACAGAAAAACATTCAAAATCATTCCATCAATTCCATTTAATTCATTCCATCAATTCAATTCAAGGGACAGAAAAACATTATAAATATACAAATTACAGGACCGGCAAAATCAACATACAATTACAGGGCAAAATCAAAAGCTGTAATTACAGGGGAATATACACTTACAGGGCAAAATCAACTATTGCAGTTTTACATTTTGAAGGCAAAATCAACTTACGGTGAAGAAGAGTCGTTGATGATGAAGGCTGAACGGCTGCCAGTGAAGAGGAGCGATGTCGCCTGCTGCTGTTGATGAAGAGGAAGCCGTCAGCTGTTGATGATGGGAAAGAAAAGAGATCGTTGCCGGTGTGCCACTGTTGATGAAGATTGAAGAGGAAGCCGTGAGCTGTTGAGGAGATCGTCACCGCTGTTGATGAAAAGGAAGCCACAACTGTGAGCACTGATGACTAGAGTGATGACTAGAGTGAGGAAAGAGAAGGAGTGAAGACTGGACCGTGACCATGACCGTGATCGTCGCCGCTTTTGTGGTTGCCGGTTAGTTAATTAGAGAAGGGGATTAGGGATTTGTTCGGTGAAAAGGAGGAGATGGAGTGATTTGTTCTGTGCTTTTGTGACTGGAGAGAAGAGTGAAGACTTTGTCGCGCAGCGTGACTGTGCTGCTTCACAGCCAATAGGCGCCGGACAGCTGGAGCATGGGGGGAAATTTTGCTTCAGTGCATGACTTTTGGTGAAATCGCGAAATCGGTCCTGAAATCGCGATTTTTCGCGATTTCACCCGATTTTAACGATTTCACCCGATTTTAACCCGATTTCACCCATTTTCGATTTTTTCAAACGATTCAACACGCAAAGCATGTTTTGACTCGTAAAATCGTACAATTTTACGAGTCAAAACGCGATTTTAACAACCTTGGCACAACATACCTGATAAATTTTGCTAGATTTAACTACGAGAGAGAGACAAAGAATGTTAAACAAGTGCAATAAGTTTATTCAAGGACGAATAGAAGGAAAACAAGATCTGTACAAATTCACTGGAATCATCAATGCAGAGAACTTGCACAACTTTAGATAAACAGGACAAAATTAAATTTCCCTTCTAATATAATGATCATCTGCAGATTCATGTTACATTACATTTTAAGCAAGAAAAGTTAAGAACTCAAATCATCTTCTAATCGGCTCATCTATGTCTAAATGGGATACATCCAGCCAAAACCATAAGCTCTTTTGATCTGAAACTCGATTTTTTGTTGTAAGCGACAATGTGATTGTTTCTTGTTCCAATGGGTTTGTTCCTTTACATCTCGTCCTTCCCATTTCAAATTATTCAATTTGTTTGCACAAAATTATTAACAAGTCTTTATCAATTTGTTTAGAGTATGGCAATCTCAAACTTGCCTGTCATTTTTCTCATGGATTTTATGAGTATACTGCAGGGTGGTTAAGATGCCTGAGGTGGAAACAGAGACCAATCCCATTTTGGACAAATAAAATCCATGAGAAAATAGGAAGAAAATATCTGTATTTCAACATACAACAAATAAAAACATACAACATTTTGGACAATATCTGTATTTCATTCATCCAAAGTTTAGCTGAAATTGCCTTTGATTACTGAAAAGAAAATAAACTATTTAGTAGCAATACCTCAAAAAATATGTTGGACGATTGAAAGAAAAGCTCCTTTTAACTGCTGCTTCTTTGCTCCGCTGATGTTGGGAAAATAACTATGCGAGGAATGTGAGAAATCTTGGGCCAATCTTTACCTTTCTCCCTTTCACAACTTTCACCCAGCATAGGACAAAAGAAAATTTCAAGACTAGAAAGGGAGGAGGGCAACCCTTCTTCTGGCATTGACTCAATCAAAGGACAGTTACTTATAGTCAATTCTCTAAGAGAGGTGAGGTGTTGAAGTCCCTTGTAGTCAAGAGATTTCAGGTGTTCTAGGGAATAGATTTTTAGAGATGTAAGACTTGAGGGCAGAAGCATCTCTTCAGGGAAGGATTCAACATTTTCGTCGAAACCAATTGCAAAGCGTGAAAGAGAAGGGAGCGTTTGCAAGCCCCATTGCATGCGGCCAGCAATGAGTTTGTTGCATCTACAAATCTCAAGTGAATGTAATGTGGAGGGAAAACCCCCTTCTGGACACAACTCTACTTCTAAACAATGTTTTATTTCCAAATGCGAAAGGGATGGGAGGAGGGAATGCATACTCTCAGGCAACTGCTTCAGGTTGCTGCAATCATATAACACAAGTCGTGTCAAGACTGGAGCAGGTAACCCTCCTTTGGGAAATGAAACTAATTTAGGGCACCCCCAGATTATCAAAGAATGGAGAGAGTTGAGATCAATGAGAGGTTTTTCATGTTCACATAGTGATTGGACATCTGGACAGTTAGAGATAGAAAGAGTATTTAAGTTGGGGAACAAGTCCAGTGGGATGCATTTGAGAGAAGCCCAGCCGTTGATTTCAATTTGCCCTATATCTGAGGGTGAAAAACCCATTTGCTCGGGCAGGGACTCTAGGGAGTGGAATCCAGAAACAGACAGAGAGTGCAACCTAGGAAACCTAGGAAGTGGAGTCGCGAGCTGCTCACACCCACTAATTGTGAGTCTTGTTACACGTGGAAGGTGGTGACTAGGTAGGGCCTTTGCAAGGTTGGGGCATTCTTTGATTGAAAGCACCTCTAGAAGAGGGAAGGCTTCCCGGCTGCCTTCGTCTGAAATCCACTCGCGCCACTCTGGCATCCTTTCAAAAAATAATGTTTTGAGGGATTCAAATGGCTTCTTCATAGCAGTACAATTCCCATAGAACTCAGAGCCCACAGTCACAACTTTATCCAATGCTTCAATTGAGAGATTCTCTAAAGAAGCTAATTGCCCGAGCGGTGGTAAGGAGGTGCAGTTTTTACAACGAACGAGCCTCAAAAACACTATATTTGAGAAAGAGGACTCTCCTACCCACTCCGGAAACCTTACACCTCCATAACCATCAATCTGAAGATCCTTCACATTTCTATTTGGCTCTAATTTCTCAAGTGTGCTTTTTACGTGTTGCGGGTCATGAGTGTCACCACCCCATGTAAACCTCAGCTCATCAAGGTGCCTTTTACCTTTTAAATTTGCTTTGACTGCATCCCGAGCATCCACCACATTTTGAAGGTTCCCAATATGAAGTTCTCCCCGTAGATGTCGTAGCTTTCCCAATTCTTTAATGCTAGGCTCCTGTCTTCCCACGAGAAAGGCTGTCAACGTTTGGAGCTTTGTCAGTTGACCTATATGTGGTGGCATCTCTTTCAAAAGCGTGTATTTGATGTTAAGATACCGCAAGTTGATTAACCTTTCCAGAGATTCAGGCAACCTTTTGATTCTTGTTCCTTCAAGATTCAGATGTCGTAAGTGCTTCAAATTTCCGAGATCAGGGAGACTAAAAAGTTCGTGGCAATTTACCAAGATCAGAGTTTGCAAATTGAGAAGAGAACTCACTTCTTCAGGCAACGTTACTAAATCTGACCGAGAGAGATCCAAATACCGCAAATGCTTCAACTTGCTAGTTGAACAAAGCATCTTAGCTGCACCGGCACAGCGAGACAAGGATAGCACTCGTAGGCGCCCAAGTGTTGACAACATATGAAAGATCTCAGTATAAACTTCGGGAAGAGACGTCAAATAGCGTGGAAAAGTTTGGAATGTGCGTAGAAGTTGGGCTTCACGGATGTTATCTAATTCTGGGCTGAAAAAACCACCGTCCGTAACTTGCGTCTTTACTACGAGCGATAGATGTCGAGTCCTTCTAGTGGCCATGGAAGAATTATTTTCCCCCAACCTGAAGCTGAATTGACCGGACACATGGGTAGCCAAGTCATGTATGAGATCGTGCATCACAAATGATGAGGGAGAGGCACTTGATTGCTGGAAAAAAGACCTTGCCAAGAGATCATCAAAGCACTCAGCACCTACTCTTTCCATCTCACCATCTAAGGGGCGGACTAAGAAGCCCTCTGCCATCCACAGGAGCACTAATTCATCCTTTCCAAATAAATAGTCTTTTGGAAATATAGCACAGTAAGCAAAACATTGCTTCAGTTGTGGCAGGAGATAAAGATAACTTAATCTCAAAGCTGGGAGGATATTGTCTTTGGGTAAATCCCATAGATTGCTTTCCAATATCTTCTCCCACTCCTCGACATCTCTTTTGGCGCGTAGCAGACCTCCGAGTGTTACTGCAGCTAGAGGGAGGCCTTTACACTTTCTCGCTATTGCTCTACCAATTTCTTGTAACTCTTCATGAGCAGTGGGATTTTCACCACGAAATGCATGTTTGGCAAACAAGGACCAGCAGAAGTCTTCCGTCAATTCTTTTAGATGACGAGTTGGAACAGTTTGCATGACTGATGCTACACTTTCATTGCGAGTTGTAACAAGAATCTTACTCCCTTGTGATCCGTACTTCAGGGGGGTAAGCAACTTGTCCCACTCAGCATAATCCTCATTCCAAACGTCATCTAAAACAAGCAAAAATCTCTTTCCCTGCAATCTCTTCTTCAACTGAAGCTGGAGAATATTCAGACTATCAGAATCAGCAGACTTTGAACCGACCTCCTCAAGGATCACCTTGGTTAACCTCAAAACACTGAAATCTTCTGAAACACAAACCCAAGCTTTGAGAACGAACCACTCTTGTACTCTGCTGTGATTGTATACAAGCTGAGCGAGCGTGGTTTTACCAACCCCGCCCATTCCCACTATGGGAACGACACCTGGGTTTTGTCCATTTGCATCATCTGATAGAAGCAACTTCAGTATTGCTTCCCTGTCATCATCTCTACCATAAACACAACGTTCATCCACCAGAGAAGTTGTTGGCCTTTTAGGCGATGATGGTTCTTTTCCAGTGCGGTTGATCAAACCAAGGGCATCCTTTTGTTTAACTAAGTCATCTAGTCTCTCCTGGAGGTCTTCTAATTTGATCAACCGCTTCGGCGTCTGACATCTGAAGGTTTGAGCTTCAGCTTCCAACTCCTGCCATAGAGCTTCATAATCAATCTCATCCAAGAAGTCATCGGCCTCATAGACAGCGTCTTTATACTCGGCCAGCCAATCCCGCACAGCTCTATTTGTTATCTGCTTCTCCTCAGCATCGTCAAGCAGCCCACCGCCAGATATCATTGTTGTCTTCAACCTCTTCAGCGGCATATCGTCAAACAAAAATCTGGGATTCAGTTTACTAGAAACTTCTTCAACAATCTTTTGAATTAATTTTGATTCATGCCTGTGCATAGAAAAAGAAAGTCATCACTCATGGATGAAAGATAATCTTTTGAATTTAATGCAAATTTAAAATACAAAATGTAATGAGAGTAAAAGTTATAAGCATTTGCTATGGATATAGGGAAAGAAAAAAAGTACCCATTTGCGAAACTGCGAAGATCCAACCCAGATAAATTTGCAGCCTCCACAAGAGCTTTTCTCCACTTTTGGACCTTCTCCATTTCTTCCTTAAAACGTTCTTCATGTCTATCAAAGGCTTCAGCAAAACTCCCCGCCTGTTTTCTAATATCAGAAGGATCGATATCATAGAAAACAGGTAGAACAATCTGGCCAGTTGTGTGTCTGCAATCAAGAATCTTTTCAAGTTCAGCAAGACACCAAGTGGAGGAAGCATAGCCCTTAGAGAAAACCACTATAGAAATCTTGGATTCTTGAATTGCTTTGAGGAGTTGCAAGGAGATTTCTTCACCTCTACGAAGTTCGTCGTCATCTCGAAATGCATGGATTCTTGCATGGTGTAAAGCAGTGTAAAGATGATCCGTAAAATTTTTGCGAGTATCTTCACCTCTAAAACTTAGAAATACATCGTAACCCCAACCAGGTCTAGACAAAGAAGAAGAAGAAGAAGAAGAAGACGCCATGAATATCTAGTAAGGGTTGCTGACTGCTGCAGGTAGGAGAGAGAGGATCGAGGGGCAGTAAAATGTCACCTTCCCTCTTTCTTTTGAAGCGCCCATTTAAGTATGGCTTTACATATGGAAGTTCGGTAAAAAAAAATTAAAAAATTATGTTTTTAAATTATTTTAATAATTATATGTTAAAAATAATTTTTTTTAAAATAAAAAATATTATTTTAATATATATTTAAATAAAAAGTATTTTAAAAAAGCTACTATATTTTTAAATAAAAAACGCTACCATATTTTTAAATAAAAAAACCTAGCACATCTCTTTTAATATATATAGTTAATCTCTAATTTTCATAAAATTAAATGAGATCAAAATTGTTAAGGTCATTTCACTTTCATAACCTCTCTGCATTTGGCTATATTCAAAGGTTTAAGCCGAAATGAATTATATTAGGAAATTTGTATAGAATTACTTGGTTGTATTAATAATTATGAATTAACATGTTTGGTATCGATCAATGTCAATAGAAAGAATTGATTAATCGATGAAATTAATTAATTCTTGATAAATAGCAGTTTTTCTTCTTTTAATATAGTTCTCTAGTTTTCATAAAAAAGAAATCAAATATTCATCACTACGTACCTTTCATACACTTGTAAGAATAAAGCAATGTAAACAGTACTATCTTCTTCGATAAATCTTAAAAACATCTCTTTTAAATAAAAAGCTATTGGGTCGCGGGTGCTAGGAAAATGGAGTTAGGTCCCACATTTTATTAATTTTACTTGCTTTATTTGCCAAGAGATCCCATCGGCGAAAAAGTGGGTTTGATTGGAATAACTTTTATTATATATATATGCCAATCTTTCTTTTCACGTGATGTGCTCATCACGCAGAAGAACACTTCACTTCATGTCTTCTCTCCTCTTCTCTTATCACTTTTCGTTGACAAATAAATTATAAATTATTTGATGACCATTGCTATGAATATTATAAAAAACAAAGAATTGTGGAGCAAATTATAATAGAAAAAATCATTATATTAGAAAGTACAGGTTAAATTGCGAAAACAAAAATATTCTGTTGGTGTCAACATCTCTAAAAAGTATTGGTTTTTGGCTGGTTTTTGGCAGCAGCAACCAAAAACCCAGTTCCAAAAAACGACCCCAGCTGCAAGATTCATCCTTTTTCCCCATCATCCCCGCATGCTAGAACATTCCAAAATCCCATCAGCCTCAACAACACAACTGTTTTTCTTTTCTTTAAAAATAAAAAACTAAAGAAAAGAGACGCAACTTGCTCGTAGAGTTAGGCCAATCACAAAAAAAATATCCCATCTCCTCATTTTACTTGCTAAAAAAGAATTCAGGAAAGGAAAGAAAAGAGATATCAAATGACAATAATAGCAAACAGCCCTCTGTTCCTTTCTACCAGCCTTGCAAAAGTAGTTTACAAGGGGACCAACAACTCCATCGCTGGAAGTAATTTTCACAACCTGCCCCTTCTGCAGTCCATAGTATCGCACAATGGCATCAGATTCTAGCAATCTTCGGCTGTAGAACATGCATGGTAATGTTCACCAGCAGGTCAGTGATCTGAATGCAAATCAAACCGTGAAGTGATTGTCGAAAGCTTAAATGGGTAACCTTTCTAAATATAAGCTACAAGGACAATATGATACATAAAGATAAAATGATAATTTATACACATTTCCATTAGCTTTGATGGAGAAAGAGCATTCAAAAAGATCACCGCTAGTATCACAGACATGATCAAAAAGTGACTAGCATGACCTCTTGTGGCTAGAAATTAGCATCGTTCTTTAAAATGTCTGGCCACCCAAAGTTCTTTCTAATTGTCTTACAACAAATCTGCAGTATGAAAATTTATTTAGACAACAGGGGGATGTACTTGAAAAACCTCCACTTTGAATGGAAACTTCTCCGGCTCTTTCTTGGCAAAGTAGTTCATTTTGCTTTGCAAGATCAGTATCAGCCCTTGTATACTCTCTTTGCTCAGAATTTGACCATATACAGCCCTGATATTTGCTGTTCTAATATCAGCCCTGATATTTGACCATATACAGCCCTGAAAAACCTCCACTTTGAAAGGCATACAACTTTTGAAAAGAGTCGAAACCCAATACCTTGACACACATGTCAACCAGCAAATTTTTTCGACGACTGAGGGCATCAACCACTCAATTATGTGTACTCGCCTTGTGTTTAATGACAAAAGTGAATTGTTGTAAGTATGCCGCCCAAGATTCATGTCGAGATGAAATCTTATCTTGACTCCCCATGTGTTTGAGGGCATCATGATCAGTGAATAAGACAAACTCCTGAAAAAACAGATAATGTCGTCAATGCCTTACCGTTTGAACCACTGTATAAAATTCAATGTCATAGGTGTTATACCATAATTTTGCCCCTGAGAGTTTCTCACCGAAGAAGGCGACAGGCCTACCATTTTGGCTTAGAACCGCCCTGATTCCTAGCTTTGAGGCGTCACAGTGTAACTCAAAAGGATTTGAAAAGTCTGGTAGGACAAATACTGGGGCGGTGGTCAGTCATTTCTTGATTTCTTGGAAGGCTATTTCGGCCTCAGGTGTCCACACAAACTTGCCGTTGCTCCTCATACAATCAGTCACTGGGGCCATTATGCCACTGAAGTGTGGAATGAAATGGCGATAGAACGAGGCCAACCCGTGGAAGCTTCGGAAGTCAGTCATGGTTTGCGACTGTGGCCACTGTCTGATGGCTTTAATTTTTAAATCGTCTACTGAGAGTCCCTCAGAAGAAATGATGTAACCCAAGAACAAGACCCGATCAGTTAAGAACACACACTTTGTTTTTGCTGCGAAAAACTGCTCCCTGCGTAACACAATCAAAACTTCCCGAAGATGTTATAGGTGCATCTTAGGATCAACACTGTAAACTAAAATGTCATCAAAATATACCACCACGCTTTTACCAATGTAAGGCTGCAGGGCTTGATTCATCACTCACATGAATGTGCTTAGGGCATTAGACAACTCGAATGGCATGACCATCCACTCAAAAAGTCCTTCTCGAGTCTTAAAGGTTGTTTTCTATTCATCTCCAGGTCGAATACGAATCTGGTGATACCCGCTTTTCAGCTCCAGCTTCATGAATATTGTGGCCCTACTCAACTGATTTAGCAAGTCATCCAACAACGGGATTGGAAACCTGTAACGAACCGTAATTTTATTGATGGCCCTACTGTCAACACACATTCTCCATATCCCATCTTTTTTTGGGGTCAGAAGGGTAGGCACCGCGCAAGGACTAAGACTCTCCTGAATATGCCTTTTTGCTAGCAATTCCTCTACTTGGCGCTGTAACTCTTCATGCTCCTTCGAACTCATCCGATAATGTGGCCTGTTGAGCAAGTTGGCACCCGGAACCAGATCAATTTGGTGCTGAATGTCCCTTAATGGGGGTAGGTCTTCAGGAAGTTCAATTGGAAATACATCTCCAAACTCCTGCAATAATGGTTCCACGCTGCCCGGAATAGTGTTATCCTCAACTTCCATTCTTCCGATCAGTATTGAAACCACTCCAGATTCCCTAATTTCCGCTTCGAACGTAGTCATTGTCAATAAATTGTTGTTTTCTCCTTTTGGAGTGCCACCTGTAATTTCCCTTTTGGCAACAACACAACCCTGGTTGAATTAAACATGAAAGTGCACGTATTCAAGAACCCATCGTACATCACACGTCGGTCGTATAACCACGATCTGCCCAATAATAGATGACAAGCGTCCATGGAGACCACATCACACCAAACTTGATCCTTGTAGGTTGCGCCGATTGAGAAAGACACCAAGCTGCGCTTTGACACTGTAACATCATTCTTCTTATCTAGCCATGTTAGTTTATACGGTCGAGGATGGGATTATGTTGCCATGTGTAGTTTACGAACCACCTCTTCAGACACTACATTCTCACAGCTACCTGAGTCAACGATGAATCGACAAACCTTCTCGCTAATTGTGCAAGTGGACTGGAATACATTAGTACACAACCAGTCATCCTCTACCCCACGTGGTGCTAAACAACTACGTCGGATCATTAACATCGATCCAGTATCCCCCTCTAAACGCTCTTTAATTATCTCTTTGCTGCTATAGGTTATCTCAGGTTTGATATCCACACCTTCCCCTGGGCAATATCCCATACACTTCTTGTGAATCATTAATAAGGGACCATGGTCTCCCTCTAGTCGCTCCTCCTCGTCATAAACTGGTTCTGTCTCAACATCGCCTTCTTGCTCCCTAATGTTTTCTTCGACGTCCAAAAAAATCCCCTCCGCGGTCCTTTCTTACACTCTGCAAATCTGTGTCCCGGTTCTCCGCAATGAAAACAACGAAAACCTGTGGTCGGTGTCGTTGTGTGTGTGGGCACAGTAGGTTTAGTAATAGTAGATGGTGGAATGGTTGCTCGTCCATTGCTACTGCTACTTGCATCACCTGTACCGGAACCCCTGAAACTCATGTTCCCTGTTCGTTCACTGTTATTGCTTGTACCTGCACCCGAACCTCCAAAAGTCATGCCCCTCGCATTTCTGCGCACCTGTTGTTTCTCTAACTGCACTGCTTTCTAGTGGGCATCAGACATACTTAACACATTAAACATATTAAGGACATCTTGGAATTGAATCTGTAGTCCTCAATATAACGCGCAACCCGCGACTCCTCGTCCTCTGCAATCGCATCTTGCGACACTAACTGGTAGAACTCCGTAGTGTATTCATCAACTGATCGGTTTTCCTGTCTTAGATTTTGTAACCGTTAGTAGAGCGTCCGTGTGTAATTGTATAGTAAAAACATAAAACGCATGTGTTTTTTCATCTTGTCCCAGCACGTGATCTTTCCTTTCCCCTGTAGAGTCCTTGTTTTCTTCACCTGTTGCCACCAAGCCCCAGCCCGACCTCTGAGCCTTGTTGCAACTAGGGCCACCCATCTATCTTCTGGAACCTACTTAAATTCCAAAACTTCATCTACCGTATTGATCCAGTCGAGGTACTCATCCGGTTGCAAACCACCATGGAACTCTGGTATGTTTGAGGCCTATCTCCCAACGCCTCGATTCATCATTCGATGGTCTCTTCTGTGCTGGTTGAGGGGCGAATGGATTTTCATCACTTTCGGACTCCTCTTCCATGTCTTGTGGATTCGAATCCCGATGTTGAGCCATCGACGTTGCTAACTGCAGCGTTAACGTCTCGACTTGCTGTTGTAATCGTGCAATCTCATCGCGCTCGTAGACTTCATCCAATGGTTGTTCATGAAGGTTCGGCAGGTTCGCGCGTCTCTTTGGTGCCATAACGACGATAACTGACCGAGCTCTGATACCAACCTGATGCAGACTAGAACGGAACTCACATGCGTTCCAACACACAAGGGTTTCTTTGATTTGTAATTCTGCAGAAAACAGAAAAAAGAGAGATATTTGAGTTAACTACTCAAAGAAGTTTTTGTTTTTATTCCATCTGCCGGTCACAAAGCAATTACAATCAAATAAATAGAGAAAGTGAACTCTTAGACTCCTAAAACAACTCCATTAAATCAGGAAACAATCCTGCATTAACTAGGAAATAAAAGCTGAAGGAAGAAACAGAAAGAAAACTAAACTCTTAGACTCCTAAAGTAAGCAACCCCGAATTAAATAGGGAAATAAAAGCTAAATGAGGAAATGGGAATAAAACTCCAATTGTTACGTAAGAAACTTAAAGTGCCTAGTTGTGAAATTTATGACCCAACAAAGTCAAGCCTTTTTGTTGTTTTGGGTGCTCTAAGCGCCCCAAATATGAGCTTGCCACCCGGTTTGCATCAAACACCCTTTTGTTTGCATATGCACCAACCCATTTTCAACAAACCAAAACTCAAAAAAAAAAAACACATCAACTTTAAACAGTATACTTCCAAACCAAATCAAAAGGCATTGGCTTTAAATACAATATAAAATAAAGCAAAAAAGTTGCCACCTTTACACTTCCTATGTTCTCTACATAAAAACCCCCCATGAAAATAAACAAATTAAATTAAAAAAACATTAAATTATTATTATAAGAATCCACGTGGTTAAAATATTCAACAAAATAATCGAAATGAGCTTGAGATTAATGAGCATACCTTCTTGTACAGATTGGAGCGGAGAGAAACAGAGAAGCGGAGGCTATCAAGATTAGGGCTATTTCTGAAAATGGAACGAAACTCAGTGAGTGATCGAGTGAGGTCTGTGTCAGCCACATCATAGCCACGGTCTTTGTGCATTTCCAAAACTGTCCTTCGAGAGATGTAGTGCCTGTAGCTCTGTGCCGACCTGTCGTCTACCAACTCTGTCAGGCATCAGTCGCGGCTGAAAATGCTGTGAACTGAAGCGCCATTGCTGTTAAAGGTATCCATGCTTTCTACCATGGTTTATATTTGTTATTCACTGTTATTTTTTTTTTTTTTTGCGGCGAGACAATTTTTTTTAAATAATATATTTTTTAATTTTTTTAATATATTGATATCAAATATAAATTTTTAAAATATTATTTTAAAATATTTTAAATAAAAAAATATTTTAATAATTAATGTAAACACTATCTTAATAGTGTTGGAAATTAAACCTAAAATCATTATGGACTTATAAGATTTTATTTTTTTATGGCCAGTCAAAGTTTTGTACGTCCATTTAAAATTAATGGGCTGGATCATGATCTCCTGTGATGAATAAAAATTGAGAATTTGGTCCGACTCCACCCATGACATGCCCCTACCTGTTTAATTAAAGTTATGTTGGGTTACACACGGGGCTTGTAGCTCAGTGGTCTTGGCAGGCTTTGCACTGCCTGAGTGCCCTGGTTCGAGCCCTCGTGTGTACCCAGCACTTGAGGGTTTAACTGTTGTGATCCATCGTGGACTTGTTCCATCCCTCCTCCTGGGTTCGACCCTCTATGTGCATGTCTGTCATCCCCGCGGTGTCTTACCTGCTCCTGGACTTGCAGGATGTCCAGTGGGCCGTGGGGAATAGTCGTGGTGCGCGTAAGCTGGCCCGGACACCCCACGTGAATCAAAAAAAAAAAAAAAGTTATGTTGGGTTCAATCAGATAGGTTAATCTAACAATCTGTGAAGTTGTATTGATTTTTTTTTATTATAGGTGTTTGGATTAGTTTATATATATATATATTAAAATTAATAATCATGTAAACTTTTAATGATTCTAATATTTATAATTTTTAAATTAGTAATTTTTAAAAAATAAATTCAAAACCTGACCAGTTAAATTATTTTAAATTTTAAATTAAAAAATAGACCTCGCAAGTTGTTAAACTCGCATCTTGGCTCTAATATTCATATAAACAAAACTCTCAAGTAGTCTTGGTATGCGCTAACAATCTAATATTTAACAATTATGATATAAATACCTCGCAAGTAGACTTGGCATTACCTTGGCAGGTGGTATAATAGCATTCCGCTGTCATTTACACTTTTTCTTCTTTCTCTTCCAATTATTCTAATCTTTCAAATTCAAAGAAGTCAGGCTTCGTGAATCAATCATTTCTTTATGCAGTGCCCTGGAGTTTTTGTCTACTTGCAACATAACAAAGCTGTCAGTGAGGCAGGGCTTGGTCGCTGCTTGCATCACGAAAGTGGAAGGCTAATAATAGACAGTTGCATCCTTCAATGTTGGGCAAATCCTTTGTATCTCTCTCTCATCAGCGCAGGAGGAGGGAAGTGTCAAGATATCAAATGCTCTGCTTCAGCCACCTCTGCTTCAGCCACCTGTATAGAGAATATAATGGTCAGCAAGTTTGTTAATATGGTTAGGCAGTTAATGAATTCTGTTATAGTTGAGTAGAAAACATAACCAAGCTTCTTATCTTCTGTTGATATAAAATGAATGTAACAGTGCTGGGAACGTATCAAGTAAATAAAATACATAGACATTTTCTTCTTCCTCTGCATTACAGGAGCATCTTTCTCTACTTCTATTTTGCTTCTTGTTCATCTTTGTAACAATTCTTGCTAGCTTTCATGGTATCAGAGCTTAGGATTGTTAGTATCTTGTGAGCTTGTGATTTCTCTGCTTCTAATCTCTGTTTCTAGTGTTATTATCGCCATATTCAACCAAAAATTTCATAATAATGATCCGCCTATCATCTGTTTGATATATTGTCAAACTGAAAAACTTCTCTTCAAACACTCTTCTCAAACCTGTGATTCTCTTCCTCTTCTGTTGCTTGAACTTCAAAAATGGTAACAACTTCTCAACTACAGATCATCCAATCTCCCATTACCTCTTTACTTCCTACAGTTTCAACAGTTGTAACCGTTAAATTGGATGACACAAATTACCTCATCTGGAACTTTCAAATGCAAATTCTACTGGAGAGTCATGGTATTTTAGGATTTGTTGATGGATCAAGAAAGTGTCCAAATCAGTTTGATACAGATTCTGATATTGAAGGTGTTGAAACTGATGATCATCAAATTTGGAAAATGCATGACCGGGCATTGATGCAGTTGATTATTGCTACCCTCTCTTCAACTGTAATCTCCTACGTTATTGGATGTGTGAGCTCTCATGACATGTGGATTCAACTGAAGGATAGATTTTCCACAATTACGAAGGCATGGATTTTTCAGATGAAAAGTGAGCTTCAAACCATCAAGAAGGGCTCAGATACTGTGTCTCAATATTTGCAGAAAATCAAAGATGCTCGCGATCATCTTTCTGCAACAGGGGTTTATTTTGAAGATGATGATATTGTAATCTTGGCTCTCAATGGTCTTCCTTCTGATTATAACACCTTTCGGTGTATGGTTCGCGACCAAGACAACGTGTTATCCCTTAAAGATTTTCGGTCTCAATTGCTGGCTGAAGAAGCTACTCTTGAGCAAACTTATTTTGCTGCTTCATTTGTTCCTGCAATGATGGCTCAACATCAAGTATCTCCTGGCAAGGCTCTTGCTCTTGATGAAGGTAACTCTCATTCTCATCCTTCTAGCTCCAAGTCTGCTCCACCTCCTGGTTTTCATGGAGGATTTAATGGTCATAAATGGTGGATACTTTGGCAATCGGGGGTCTCACTTTAAGGGACGTGGCAGAGGACGTCATCAGTATCAGTTTAGTCCACGTCCTTATCAGGTTCCACCTACGTCTAACCCTGGTATTCTTGGTCCTGGCATTGACATTCCTACATATCAAATTTGCACTAAGAAAGGTCATGTAGCTGCTGATTGTTATCAGCGTCACACTCTGCCTACTAATTCTGCCTCTTCCATTCAATGTCAAATTTGTTGGAAATTTGGGCACACTGCAGTTCAGTGTTACCATCGAGGTACTTTCAGCTATCAAGGCCAGCCTCCCTCCAGTAATCTTAGTGCTATGCATGCTGTTTTTCCACCTCCTTCTCCTCTAGAATAATTTTGGGTGGCTGATACTGGTGCCACAACACATATGACCTCTGATTTAGCTCAACTTAATATGGCTGCACCTTTCTCAGGAGCTGATACTGTTACCGCTGCAGGAGGTTCAGGTTTGACCATTTCTAATATTGGTTCTTCTATTCTGGATGTCCCTCATTGCTCCTTACAATTAAAGCAAGTTTTACATGTGCCAAAACTATCTCAACACTTGTTATCGGTTCATAAGCTGTGTAAAGATAACAACTATCATTTTATTTGTGATGCTTTAGTTTTTGGATTCAGGACAAACTCACGGGGAATGTCCTACTCAAGGGACTGTGTAGAGCTAGGTTATATACTATTCCTTTCTCTATTTCGTTTCCTTTACAGTCTCTCTTTCCAAATAATCTGGTTTGTTATCTTGGTAAACAGGTCAACACAAGTCTCTGGCACAAGCGTTTTGGTCATCCTTCTAACACAGTCACCTCTTCTCTGTTAAAACAATCCCAGATTTCTTTCACTTGAGACACATCCAAATTTGTTTGTACCACTTGTTTAGAAGGTAAACTTGCCAAACTTCCTTTTTCTTATCCGGCAGTTAAATCTGTTAAACCTTTAGAGGTCATTCATAGTGATGTTTGGGGGCCTTCTCCCACTGTATCTATTGAAGGTTTCAGATATTATGTTAGCTTCATTGATGAATGTACTCGATTTACTTGGATTTTTCCAATGATCAATAAAGGAGAGGTTTATTCCATTTTTGTTTACTTTCATACCTTTTTAGTTACTTAATTTTCTGGTACTCTTCGAGTCTTTCAGAGTGATGGGGGTGGTGAGTATCTTAGTAATAAATTCAAACATTACCTCCTTACCAAGGGTATTATCCATCAAATGTCTTGTCCCTATACTCCGGAATAAAATGGCCTTGCTGAGCGTCAACAACGGCATATTTTAGAAACAGCCATCACTCTATTACAAACTGCCCATTTACCTCTGAAATTTTGGTTTCATGCTTGTGCTACTTCCATTTATTTGATTAATAGAATGCCCTGTCAAATTCTTCAACTAAAATCACCATATTTCCTGTTATATGGTTCTCCACCGGTTGTTACTCATTTGTGAATTTTTGGTTGTGTTTGTTTTCCTTTACTCAAGCCTTATAATTCTAACAAGCTTCAGCCCAAGACATCCACTTGTATTTTTCTAGGGTATGCAGGTCAGTATAAAGGGTATATTTGCTTTTCTATTCGCACCAATCATTTCTTTGTAACTAGACATGTTCTATTTGATGAATCCATGTTTCCTTACTCTTCTGTGCTTCCTGTATCCCCTTCCACTTCCTCATCCCCTTGTCTACATCCCACTGTGTTCCCTCTTATTTCTCCTTCTACTCCAGCGGCTGCATCTCAGCCTTTACTGTCTTCCAGTTCCTCTTCTCAGTCTGCACTATCTCACAGTTCCTCCTCACAGCCTACACTGTCTCCACCTCTGCCCATTCTGTCATCTACACAGTCCCCTCTCCCTATTGATCCTGACTTCCAGCCTGAGAATCTATGTGTGGTCTTACCTCTTTCACCACTAAATCTTCATCCCATGACCACCAGGTCTAAGAATGGTATCTTCAAAAGAAGGGCTTACTCTGCCTCTGTACAGTTTGTTGCTTCTTCTCAGGTTGAACCCCATTCCTTCAAGGTTGCTTCCACCATTCCTAAATGGCAGTCTGCTATGCGGGAGGAGCTTGATGCTCTTCATGCCCAAGGTACTTGGGACTTGGTGCCTCTCCCACCTGCCAAGAATCTTGTTGGTTGTAAATGGGTTTACAGAATCAAAAAGAATGTGGATGGTTCTATCGCTAGGCATAAAGCTCGGTTGGTGGCCAAGGGTTTCAGTCAAGAGGAAGGTATTGACTATAATGAAACCTTTAGTCCTGTCATGAAACCTACTACGGTTCGTTTGGTCCTTGCTCTTGCAGCTCAGTTTAACTGGTCTTTACAGCAGCTTGATGTTACCAATGCCTTTTTACATGGTTTTCTACATGAGGAGGTTTATATGACTCAGCCCTAAGGTTTTGTGAGTAAGCTTCATCCTTCTGACTTTGTTTGCAGACTCAAGAAGTCGTTATATGGCCTTAAACAGGCTCCCCGTGCCTGGAATGAACGCTTTACCAGTTTTTTACCAAGTTTAGGGTTTCAAGCATCTCCTGCCGATCCCTCTTTGTTTGTTCAACATTCTTCTCTTGGTGTTGTGATTTTGCTACTCTATGTTGATGATATCATACTTACTGGTAGTCATGCTTCTCTTCTTTCTTCAGTCATTGCTGCATTGACTCAAGAATTTGATATGAAGGATCTCGGCAGGTTGCATTATTTTTTGGGACTGCAGATCTCTTATCTCCTTTCCGGTTTGTTTGTGTCCCAGACAGGTTACATCACCGACTTACTTGGTAGAGTTGATTTACAGCATTCCAAATCTTGTGATACCTTGTCTTCCTCATCATCATTTGCTTAAAGATGATGGACAGCCCTACTCTCATCCTCAACAGTATCGCAGCATCGTTGGCGCCTTGCAGTATCTAACGTTCACAAGGCCTGATATTGCCTTCTCTGTGAACCAGGCTTGCCAATTTATGTATAATCCCATGCATTCTCATGTTGTTGCTGTCAAACGGATCTTGCGGTATCTTAAAGGTACCCTTGATGTTGGTCTTCATTTTCAGGCTGGTCCTCTTAATCTCCAAGCTTATAGTGATGCTGACTGGGCCGGTGATCCCAATGATCGATGTTCTTTCTCTGGCTCTATTGTCTTCCTCGGCTCCAGTCCTATTTCTTGGGCTTCTAAGAAACAACATACTGTTTCTCGATCCTCTAATGAGGCTGAGTATCGCGCTCTCGCGATTGCTGCTGCTGAACTTGCCTGGATTCGTCAGCTTCTCTGTGACATTCACATTCCTTTACATATCCCTCCGATCATTCATTGTGATAATATCTCCGCTATTTCCCTTGCTTCCAATCCTATTTTCCATTCCAGAATGAAGCATCTCCAAATTAATTATCATTTTGTTCGCGAATGTGTTATCAAAGGTGATTTGTTGGTTCAACATGTCTCTTCTGCTGATCAATTTGCCGATATTCTCACTAAAGGCCTTTCCACTCCTTTATTTCAGCATCACTGTTCCAATCTTATGCTTGGTTCTTCCAAGCATATGATTGCGGGGGAATGTCAAGATATCAAATGCTCTGCTTCAGCCACCTGTCAAAGAGAATAGAGAATATAATGGTTAGCAAGTTTGTTAATATGGTTAGGCAATTAATGAATTTTGTTATAGTTGAGTAGAAAACGTAACCAAGCTTCTCATCTTATGTTGATATAAAATAAATATAACAGTGCTGGGAACGTATCAAATGAATAAAACACAGACATTTTCTTCTTCTCTGCTTCTAGTTTGCTTCTTGTTCATCTCGCTTCTTGTTCATTTCAGTAACAATTCTTGCTAGCTTTCAGGAAGGGGGGTGCTGTCTTCCTCGGTGAAAACTAATGGTGATAGAGTGCTTCTGTTTCCCAAACTAGGATTGAAGGAGGTGCCAAAGCTGTCCTGACAAGCGGGGACCTCATCGTATAATCACGTTATTAAAAATGTATTTTTAAGTTGGGATGAATATGTGCTGGTGAGAAAAGATATGTTTTATTTTCATAGGATATATTATAGGAACTTATTAACACATTTGCGTGCCATTAACACTTGAGTAACTCACAGCTGCTGTTGGGCCATGAACTTGAGCAAGTCATTCATCTGTTATGTAGATTTTACTATGATCCTAGCTCATATCTTACCATTAAAACATAATTTGCTACTACTGGACCCATACCTATCACCCTAAACCCATACACACACCTGCCTATGTAATACCCGACCCATGTCGACAAAAAATAGCTTTTAAATAATGTTCATGGACTAATTTTTAAAACGTTTTTTAGTCTTTATTTTTGGTTGGGAATTCATCCAACAAAGTTAATGCTTTAACTTGTCAAAATTACTCAAAATTATTTTAAAAGTAATTTATTTTAAAATTATATATTTGAGAAAACTAAATAGAAGATGAGCTTCACTTTCAAGCTATTTAAATTTATTATAAATTAACCAAAATTTAGTTCCATTACACTATTCACTAAAATAATTTCCCTTCCGATTGAAGATTCGCTTATTGAATAACAAAAAACATTTCATATATAAACGAACAAGGAATGTGACGGATGGGAATGTACATTTTTTTTTTTAAATAAACTTCTACTCTCTCTCTTGGAACAAGATTTACAAATATAAAAGATAGGCTGCTTGTATTTTCAAAGAGACTTAATGTTAAAACTATGAAGATAATAATTAAAATAAAAGAGAAAAAAGGAATCAAATTAAATGAAATATCCCAAGAAAAAAAAAAGCTATTAAGATATAGTAAAAGCATTGTAACAGTTGTTTTATAATATTTATAAGAGTGTCTGATTTTGAAGATGACCAAAGGCATATCATCAATATAAAATTTGAGGGAGAGCTGTAATTTTAATACCAGGAGAAAACAGAGGAAGCATCTGACTATGAGAACAGAGTTGGAGGATTGCTGTCAGCTTCGACAACCGGAGAACAGACAACGGCAGGAACCAAACGAAGCCAAACCCCAAAAGATACAAGAGGAGCCAGCAGCTGCCTATGTAACACCAGGAATGAGGGAACAGCATTTCTATGAAATCAAGAGCCAAAAAGCAGCTGACTATGAGAACAGAGTCGGAGGATTGCAGTAAGCTTCGACAACCGGAGAACAGACAACGACAGGATCCAAACGAAGCCAAAACCCAAAAGATACAAGAGGAGCCAGCAGCTGCCTATGTAACACCAGGGATGAGGGAACAACATTTCTATGAAATCAAGAGCCAAAAAGCTATTTCCTATGAAGCACCTGTACTGTTTCCTATACTCTCACCTAGGGAGATGAAGACCGCCACAACCTTACACAGCTTTCCATCTTTCTGAAATTTGCCTGATTGAACTTCGACTCTTGAATACAAAAGCACAAAACAAATTGAGAAGGTAAAAATCCGAAAAGGAGAGATAAACACACACACATCAAGTCTAAAGAAGTGCCACAACATACCTGAAATTGTTTGCTAGATTTAACTGAGAGAGAGAGACAAAGATTGTTCAACAAGTGCAATAAGTTTATTCAAGGACAAATAGAAGGGAAACAAGATCTGTACAAATTCACTGGAATCATCAATGCAGAGAACTTGCACAACTTTAGATAAACAGGGCAAAATTAAATTTCCCTTCTAATTTAATGATCATCTGCAGATTCATGTTACATTACATTTTAAGCAAGAAAATTTACGAACTCAAATCATCTTCTAATCGGCTCATCTATGTCTAAATGGGACACTTCCAGCCAAAACCATAAGCTGTTTTGATCTGAAACTCGATTTTTTGTTGTCGGCGACAATGTGATTGTTTCTTGTTCCAACGGGTTTGTTCCTTTACATCTCGTCCTTCCCATTTCAAATTATTCAATTTGTTTGCACAAAATTATTAATCAAGTCTTTATCAATTTGTTTAGAGTATGGCAATCTCAAACTTGCCTGTCATTTTCCTCATGGATTTTATGAGTCTACTGCAGGGTGGTTAAGATGCCTGAGGTGGAAACAGAGACCAATCCTGTAGACCGAACTGTGGCTCATTTGCTGTTTCACAGACCGATGGATATTCCTGGGAAGCACCCTGATACACCTGAATCACCTTTTTCAACTAAGCTCCCGTGTGAGCACAAGACAATGGGCTTAGCAAAGCTGTCAACGGGAAGCCTGCCTGAGACTCCAAAAAGTAAACCAAACTTTTCGCAAAAGGGGTCTCAACTTTCTAGTCTCTTGACCTATGCTCAGCCTGTCAGTCAGTGTAAAAGCAATCCTTGCTTAGACGCTTCAGAGGATGCATCAAACAATGGGCCTGCAGATGAAGGAGCTAGGGAGGTTAAAGCCTCTCAATGAAGACAAGGGTAATTCCTACCTGAATCTCTTCCATCCATGCATTATGCTTGCACCGGCGATTATATCGATTTACTGGTAATGCCGAGGTTTTCTTTTATTGTCAGCTCACTGGATCATCACCAAATGAGGGTCTTGAGGAATAAACAACAGTATTGATGGGGATTTGTAAATGTCTTTAGCAGCGTAACCATCAAGAAGTCGCATTTTGTTAATATAGCTACATCTCTACTACAACATTGAACTCTTTGCTGTGAGTTCTCGAGATGATGACTTTCTGTGCTTTAATCCTTTCTGTTGATTGTGCGAAAGGGTGATGCTCCAATAATTATTAGTAGATTTGCAAATGCCTGCTCTCTTGAGTGACATTGGCCACTTTCACTTGATCACTATGAAATAAATTTTACTGGGAAGGGCCTTACCTGCACTCCAAAATTGTTTTTTAACTTCAGCTTTATATGGAATAAAAGTTTTTAATCAAAGTTTAATAATAAAAAAAAGATAAATCAAAAGTTTTTGGATTTTGAATTTTTGAAGAAGGCGAATAGACTAGAGAAAGAGAAGGAGAAAAAAAATTGAAGATGCAGAAAAAGAGAAAAGGAGAGGATGGATATTTTATATAATTAAGGGTTTAATTTATTTTTTGAATCAGTTGCGGGTTTGATTTTGCCGCGTCAGCAACGAAAAATCCGTTGCAGATTACTTGAATAATTTAATATTTTTTAATCCTTTTTGGCAATGGATTTTCTATTACTAAATTCAAAATCTGAAGCATGTGACGATCCTCCAGCTGGGGTGGCAGCAGAACAAGATAGTAGAACCAGCAATTCCTAGATCGAAGACAAGGATCTTGTGATGTTTATTTGCAGCAGAACAGGATAGAGGAACAATAGTAGGATTTGAATTTAGATTCAAAGGAAAGAAGCCAAAGGTTTCACCGCTCCCATTGATCATTCTCTATGTCTTGTTTAAATTGTTTTTGAATTTTGAATTTTTGGAGAAGGGAAGAGACTAGAGAAAGAGATGGCGAATTTTATTTTTTATTTTTTATTTTTAATTTTTGAAGATGCGGGAAAAGAGAAAAGGAGAAAGGATGGGGATTTTATATAATTAAGGGTTTGATTTATTTTTGGAATCAGTTGCAGATTTTATGTTGCCAAGCACGTCAATAATGAAAAATCCGTTGCAAATTACTTAAATAATTTAATTTTTTTAATCCTTTTTAGCAATTGATATTAAAAAAATCATATATACACATTCTGTTGTTAAATTAGCAAAAGAAATACTCCGTTGATAAAATTCGATGATAATAGCCCCCTGTCCAAAAGGACAACTGTTTTTTAAGGGTGGTGCTGGCAGTTCAAAATCTGAAGCACGTGATGATCCTCCAGCTCGAGTTCCAGCAATTCCTAGATTGAAAACAAGGATCTTGTTATGTTTATTTGCAGCAGAACATGATAGAGGAACAATAGTATTAGTAGGGTTTGAATTTGGATTCAAATTAAGGAAAGAAGCCTAAGGTTTCTCCCATTGATCATTCTCCTTGTTTTGTTCTTCGTATTGTCTCTCATTTGCTAATTTCCACTAAAAGAACTCCTCGAGCATCTGTTGCGTTTGCTCTTACAACTTCTTGCCTTGTTTCTCTAGTGCTTTTTAGATCTCACTTCTTTTTTAACAAGTACATGTTGTATCTCCAGTGAAAATTACTTTGTTCTAACCACAAATGTTAGAATGAGAAAAGTACAATACTAATCAATTCAACTTAAAAAATTAATTATAGCAAAAAATATATTGAAATAGAATGATGACAAAGAACCTATGTAAGTGGAAAGTTCACAATGAGTCATAGCTGAGGGAGCAAGCAGATCAATTTTATCCTGTGCTTATTGTTCTGGCAAGAAGGAAGGGTGACAAACCTTCATGAACTGTAAGTGGAAAGTCGGATTTGGATCCTGCCTAAAATAAGAATAGAATTAATAGTGGAACATTACAAATTTTAAGTGAAATTGCCTTTGATTACTGAAAAGAAAATAAACTACTTAGTAGCAATACCTCAATATGTTGGACGATTGAAAGAAAAGCTCCTACTTTTTTGCTCCGCTAATGTTGGGAAAATATGTATGTAAGGAATGTGAGAAATCTTGGGCCAATCTTTACCTTTCTCCCTTTCACAACTTTCACCCAGCATAGGACAATTGTTAATTACAAGAGAAGAAAGGGAGGAGGGCAACCCTTCTTCTGGCATTGACTCAATCAGAGGGCAGCACCATATGTCCAATACTCTAAGAGAGGTGAGATGTTGAAGCCTCGGAAGAGATTTCAGTTGTAAGACATAGATTTTAAGAGATGTAAGACTTGAGGGCAGAAGAATGCGGCCTGCAATGAGTTTGTTGCAACCCCCAATCACAAGTGATTGTAATGTGGAGGGAAAACCCTCTTGTGGACACAACTCAAGTTCGAAACAACCTCTTATTTCCAAATGGTTAAGGGATGGGAGGAGGGAATCCATACTCTCAGGCAACTGCTTCAGGTTGCTGCAATCTGCTAACACAAGTCGTGTCAAGACTGGAGCAGGTAACCCTCCTTTGGGAAATGAAACTAATTTAAGGCACAGCCGGATTTCCAAAGAATGGAGAGAGGTGAGATCATTGAGAGGTCTTTCATGTGCACATAGTGATTCGAGATCTGGACAGTAAGAGATAGAAAGAGTATTTAACTTGGGCAACAAGTCCAGCGCGACGCATTTGAGAGAAACGCAGCCGTGGATTGCAATTTTCCCTAAATCAGAGGGTGAACAACCCATTTGCTCAAGTTCCTCGGGTAGGGACTCTAGGGATTGGAATCCAGAAACATCGAGAGAGTGCAACCTAGGAAACCTAGGAAGTGGAGTCGCGAGCTGTGTACATCCTCTAATAGTAAGTCTTGTTACACGTGGAAGGTGGGGACTAGGTAGGGCCTTTGCAAGGTTCGGGCATTCTTCGATTAAAAGAAACTTTAGAAGAGGGAATGCTTCCCGGCTTCCTTCGTCTGAAATCCACTCGCGCCACTCTGGCATCCTTTTAAAAGATAATGTTTTGAGGGATTTAAATGGCTTCTCCGTAGCAGTACAATTCCCATGGAACTCAGAGCCCACAGTCACAACTTTATCGAATGCTTCAATTAAGAGATCCTCTAAAGAAGTTAATTGCCCGAGCGGTGGTAAGGAGGTGCACTTTTTACATCTACTGAGATGCAAGGACACTATATTTGAGAAAGAAGACTTTCCTACCCACTCCGGAAACCTTATACCTCCATAACCATCAATCTCAAGATACTTCACGTTTCCATCTGGCTCTAATTTCTCAAGCGTGCTTGTTACGTGTTGCACGTTATGAGTGTCGCCATCCCAAGTGAGAAACAGCTTATCAAGGTGCTTTAAACCTTTCAAATTTGCTCCAACATCATCCCGAGCATCCACCAAATTTTGAAGGACCCGAATATGAAGCTCTCCCCGTAGATGTCGTAGCTTTCCCAATTCATTAATGCTAGACTCACTCTGTCTTCCCACAACAAAGTAAGTCAACGTTTGTAGCTTTGTCAGTTGACCTATATGTGGTGGCATCTCTTTTAAAGGCGTGCATGAGAAGTTAAGATACCGCAAGTTGATTAACCTTTCAAGAGATGCAGGCAACCTTTCAATTCGTGTTCCTTGAAGATTCAGATGTCGTAAATGCTTCAAATTTCCAAGATCGGGTAGACTAGCAAGTTGGAGGCAATTTCGCAAGTTCAACGTTTGCAAATTGAGAAGAGTACTCACTTCTTCAGGCAACGTTACTAAATCTGAACAGTAAAGATACAAATACCGCAAATGCTTCAACTTGCTAGTTGAACAAAGTATCTTAGCGGCACCGGCACCGGCACAGCCAGACAAGGATAGCATACGTAGGCGCCCAAGTGTTGACAATATATGAAAGATCTCATTATAAAAATCAGGAGAACGACCCCCCCAATAACGTACAAAAGTTTGGAATGTGCATACAAGAGAGATGTCATTGTATTCTTCAACTTCTGCAGCAGCCTTTCGTCAGACACCAATCTGGGATTCAATTTACTTGAAACTACTTCGACAATCTCTTGAATTAATTTTGATTCATGCCTGTGCATAGAAAAGAAAGTCATCACTCATCGATGAAAGATAATCTTTTGAATTTAATGCAAATTTAAAATACAAGATGTAATAAGAGTAAAAGTTATAAGCATTTGCTATCGAAATAGGGAAAGAAAAGAAGTACCCATTTGCGATGCTGCGACGATCCACCCCAGATAAATTTGCAGCCTCCACAAGAGCTTTTCTCCATTTTTGGACCTTCTCCATTTCTTCCTTAAAACGTTCTTCATGCTTATCAAAGGCTTCAGCAAAACTCCCCGTCTGTTTTCTAATATCAGAAGGATCAATATCATAGAAAACAGGTATAACAATCTGACCAGTTGTGTGTCTGCAATCAAGAATCTTTTCAAGTTCATCAAGACACCAAGTGGAGGAAGCATAGCCCTTGGAGAAAACCACTATAGAAATCTTGGATTCTTGTATTGCTTTGGGGAGTTGTAAGGAGATTTCTTCACCTATACGAAGTTCGTCGTCATCTCGAAATGTACGGATTTCTGCTTTCTGTAAAGCAGTGAAAAGATGATCCGTAAAATTTTTGCGAGTATCTTCACCTCTAAAACTTAGAAATACATCGTAATCCCAACCAGGTCTGGACGAAGAAGAAGAAGACGCCATGAACATCTAGTAGTGGTTGCTGCAGGTAGGCGAGAGAGGTGGGGCAGTAAAGTTATAATGAATGTCACCTTCGCTCTTTGCACTTTTAGTATTGCGTTTCGAATTTAGATTTTTTTTAAAATTGAATTTTTTTATATTTTAATATATGATATTAAAAATAATTTTTAATAATAAAAAAAATTATGCAATGAATATGAGGACTTCTTTGATATTCAAGGGAAGAGGCATAAAGCTACTTCCCAGGAATACCACTTTGTATACTCTGAGGGCTGAAGCAATGTAAACAGTAACTTCTTTTATAAATTTTAAAAACACTATACATGAAAACTTAAAATAAAAAACAGAGGGCAAGTGATGCATAAAAGCGGGAGATTTAGGTATGTTAATTTGCTGGAAAGTAAATTTAAAAAGTGAATTATTTTTAATATTTGGTAGTGTAATAAAAAATAAGTTAGAAAATAATTTCTAGCATTTGGTTATGTCATAGAAAATGAGCTAGAAAATAACTTATTAATGTTTTATTTTTTTCAAATTTATTAAAATAATAAGGAACAAGTCTTACAAATTAAAAAGTTAAATGAAAATAAAATTGAAAAAAAATATAATTTCATAAATTATCTCAAATAAAATAAATAATAATCAAAATAATAGAGATCAAATCTAAAAAATAAAAAAATAATAAAAGATGAAGAAATTAAAATGATAATAATTATCATTTCATAAATTATTTCAAATACAATAAGTAACAATCAAAAGCATGAGAACCAAATTTGATAGATAAAAAATTTCAATTAAAAAATGATAAGGGAAAAGAAAATAACAATTATAAAAATGAAAATCAAAGTTAATATAAAAATTAACTTCTCAAGGATGAAATTGAAAAAATAAATATTCAAAACAAAATATATATATATATATATATAGCAATCAAAAGTTTGAGGACCAAATTTGATATAATCAGCAAATAATATGACATTTCTAAATTTTTCACAACTTCCGAAAAGTGTCTTCCACTCAAAATAAAAGGAAAATACTTTCCTGAAAACCAAGCCAAATTTTCCTTTAACTGTAAAGTATTTTCTGTTGACTAACTTTTCTAATAGCAAACAAATATAAAAAAGTTTGAAAAGTGATTTTCCAGAAATCACTTTCCAATAAACAAACGCACCGTAGAGTTCAAATAAGAGGTTCCTATTATTAAGACACTGCAAAAAGTAGTATTATTAATGCTTTGTTTATTTATTTGGTAGGAAGTGGTTTTTTGAAAATTATTTTTAAAATTTTTTTGTATTTATTTGTCATTCAAAAAATTAATCAACAAAAAATATTTTCAAGTCAAAGAAAAATTTGGTTTGGTTTTCAGGAAAGTATTTTTCTTTTTTTCGGGTAGAAAATACTTTATAAAAGTTGTGAAAAAATTAGAAATATCATATTATTTGCTAATTATAACAAATTTGATTGTTAAACTTTTGATTGCTATATATTTTGTTTTGAATTTTTTTCTTCAATTTCACTCCTTAGAATTTGATTTTTATATTAATTTTGGTGCTTATTTTTATAATTGTTATTTGCTTTTCTCTTATTATTTTTTTAATTGAAATTTTTTATCTATCAAATTTGGTCTTCATTCTTTTGATTATTACTTATTTTATTTGAAATAATTTATGAAATTGCAATTACTATTATTTTAATTTCATCATTTTTTAATTATTTTTTTATATTTTAAATTTGATCTCCATTATTTTAATTGTTATTTATTGTATATGAGATAATTCATGAAATTATATTTTTTTCAATTTCATTCTCATTCACCATTTTAATTTGTAAGATTTATTATTTATTATTTTAATAAACTTGAAAAAAATATTAATAAGATATTTTTTACCTCATTTTCCATGACATAATCAAACACTAGGTGTTTTCCAACTTATTTTCCATGACACTACCAAACATCGAAAAATAATTCACTTTCTAGGAATCCACTTTCCAAGAAAACTATTTTTTAAAAGGAAACTGCTTTCCACATGAGAGGCTAATACCTAGTGAAAGTGATCACTCTCAATTTAAGATGCACAAACCCACATGTGACTTTCCTAGCTTTGATGGGGAAGATGCCCATAAATGATTGTATAGATGCAATCAATATTTTTATCTTGAAAAGACTGGAGATTCTGAAAAACTCCCTTGGTGGAATAGCATTATATTGAAAGGTTATATAGAAGCTTTGGGAGCTAGATAAACAGAAAGTTGTCAATTCCGTTCCGTTTCGTCTGGAATGGCCAAATATTTTATACTAATTCAAAAAACAAAATAAAATGGAACAATTTTTATCTCATTTCAAACCTCGGTCTGTTCCGGATTTTTATACTAACACAAATATATGTGTTAAAACATTTTAATTTCATAATATTTTGATATTATGTTTAAGTTGAATTACTTTAAGTTAAAGATCTATTTAATCTTGATTATTTAGAAATATTTTAAATTTTGAAATTATGTTTTTTTGACATTGTGTTTGTATTGCATAATTTATAATTAATATTTATAATTTATCTTGAGTTTGAATTATGTTTGTTGAATATATATATATGAACAATATAACCCCGAAACGGCACGCCGAAACACTCAGAAACTGAAACATTTCATTCCAATTGAAAAAATAAAATACCTACCAAAACGGAATTGACAACCTTGAGATAAACGCTTCCAATTTGCTGCTCTTGCTTTCTTTCTTGTCTGTTTGTGAGTGTGGTTGCGGTTGCTTTTCAAAGTATTTTTCACTCAGAAATGCATCAAAATAATATTTTTTTTATTTTTTAAAAAATATTTTTGACATCATCACATCAAAATGATTTGAAAACATAAAAAAGTATTAATTTAAAGCAAAAAAATAAAAAAAAATATTTTAAATTTTTTCAAAAACACTTCTGAAACACAAAAACAAACAGAACCTAAACAACCATGCAGAACTACTAGGCTTGTTAATGTTCTCTTTAATCAAAATTCAAGCCTAAAACTGATATTGGTATTATGTATTATTAGATAAGGTCCCACGAGCGGCCTAAATTTTTCTATTGTAAAATAAAGTAAGTTAAGAAGACAAAAACATTTTCAAAGAAAAAACAATTGAGACACATGTTTCATTTATTCGAACGAGTTTAATAAATTTATGTAATTTAAATAATATAAATTAAAAAAAAAAAACAACAATAACAAAGAAATTGACTTGTGCCCCCACCACCACCCCGGCTCTTGATGTTCCTCTTCAAGCGACAAGGCAGAAGGCGGTTTTTGGCCAGCAAAGAAGCCACACGCGCTTCTCAAAAGCATTTCAGTAATAAAAACATTCAAACCTATTAATGCAACATATTATACACTTAAAAAGATTTTTTCAGGAACATGATGCTCTAACATTTTACATCGATTAAAATTAATAGTTTAGATCATTTATAAATTTTAGGTATCACTTCTCTTCTTTAAAAGAGATATATCTTTTTTATAACAAAATCCTCAAATGTGATGGGATTTTTTTTGAAGGAGGAAGCCAAGTAAAGCAACATCTTCTCATGCCGTACAAATTAGACAGGTAAAGTTCATGTTGCATCCCAAAACGACACTCCAGTGAAAATTACTTTGTTCTCGCCACAAATGTTTTCAATGGAAAGAAAATACTCTTCTGGTTTTTTTTTTTTTTATTGAGAATGAGAAATTAAAGTACAATAATACTAATCAAATCAGGGAGGCCTCTAAATGTGAAATTAATGAGATGAGTGCTAGTTAAATCCACACGAGGATGCTGAAAGCAAGAGTATGTCCCCTTTATAACGTTATTCAATCTTTGCCATCACACCTCAGAGCTATGTTATACTTATCCACCAGTTGTTGTTTCTGCTCAGCAGGTAGTATTTCCAGCTTCGGCTGCAGAACATGCTTGGTAATGTTCACCAGCAGGTCAGTACTGATCTATATAAATGCAAATCAAACCATCGATTGATTGTCAAAAACTTAAATGGGGGAGAAAATGATAATTTATACACATTTCCATTAGCTTTGATGGAGAAAGAGCAATATTCAATAAATATACGACGGATTTTACTATATAAATATATTAAAAATCATAATAAATAATAAAAATTGATTTCCTAATACGATAACTTGGGCTCAATTAATTTTAGAAATGACAATTGAACCCGTTCACATCCATATGGAGGGATTTTTGTTTTCATAATGATGGATAAAAAAAACCTTACCTGTTTGGATATGGAGGTGGAAGTGATATTCTCCAACTTGATTAACCTCGGTATCCAAATTTATATATGTGAATGATTTATAATTTTTAAATACATGTCTAAAATCAACGAGGCAATAACAAATTCAGCAATGTTTGTCATTCAGAAACAGCAATGATAGCTTGTTCATAAAAAATATTTCAAGAAAATAAAATTTAATGATGCAGTCGGGTTTTTAGAGATTAGAAATTATGATCACTTATATGAGAATTTACCCTAAAAAACTTATAAAACACAAAAATAAAAGATGATTAACAGCTATACTCTTCTCTGGAGGCACTGGAACAAAAATCTCAAATTAATTTGAGTGTGATAGACGGACACTGGTTGGGATTTGTTCTGGTGGACGGGTTGTTCATGTGCAGCCATTATAGTTGTATCAATCCCGTAAGATCCGTTATGGCATGATCTTTAACAAGCAAGAGAAATAACCATTAGTGTAGATGCTAAAAACTTGAAACTAAAAGATTTGTTTTTTCTAGTTTCAGGTTTGAGTTTTTGGTTGCTTATATGATGACTACTGGAGATTTATATAGTCGTTAACTTCAGAGCTCGTGAGATTAGTCGTGGTGCTTTTAAGTTGACCCGAACATCCACGTTAATTTTTTTAAAAAAAAAGAAACAACCATGAAATAAAATAATATAAGGTAACTCAATTGTTAATATTATGAAAAAAAATTTAATGATTATGATTATGAGTTTGAATTACTTTAAAAACCATTACATGTTTATAAATATTTATATGATTGTTAATTTATATGATTATTAATTTTAAAATTTATAGAATTAATTAAGATGAATGTAAACTGAATATTTAATAATTAAAAAAGAAAAAACCAACCATGAAATGGATCATGTGGCTCCCGTTGCCTCTTCTCCCATCAATCATCAATCATGCCATGCCTACTATCATACTATGATTGAAATTAAAACACAAATACAGCTGATGTCACAACTGGGTCCCATACAAAATCATTCTAATCAGGCTACTCGCGCGGCTTGTGATATCGATAAAACAGCACAACCACCGGTGGTGGAACGGTCATTATCTTTTTCGAGAGTTTTGTATCTATCTATTATGGAATCAATTAAAAAATTGATATAAAATAAAAAACAAATTAATTTTTTTTAAAACTCTTTTAAAATACGAAAACAACAACTTTGACAGCAAAACCGTGCTTAGTTTCTCTTTTTAAAATATCAAGTGTTTGTGGTGCAAGGAGAGAATGAGCGAAGGAAAGTGCCAAACTGCACAGAAAGTCAATAAGAATAATTTGATTGGTGAAGTCTCTCTGTCAAGTGGATCGGCACAGAAATTTCTCCCTCTGACATCAGCCCATTTCCCATGAAACAATGAAGACAAACCCTCCATTTTAAACAACGGAAACGCTGCTGTTTCTCTTTGTACTGGAGACCACCTGTCTTCCACTTCTGGCAACGTGTCACATCCCTTAAGTTATTAGATTTCAGCCGTTGATTTGGATCATGGTCTTTTGAAATTACGCTTCCCTGTGTGTAGATCCAAAGCTCGTTTTAGCCTCCGTTTGCAGGCCTAATAGAAATTTCCTAGATCCAGGGGGGTTCCTCCTACTTCTTTTTTATTTCGCTGTCAGGTAATTATACCACAAGTTCTAATTGAATGTAGATATTGTTTAGTTGGGGGTCCTCGTTGTTGGAAACTTGGAGTTTAACTTTAAGATGCAATAGGATTATCTGTTTGTGAAAATTTTGTTCTTTTTAAAGGAAAAAAAATGAAGTAAAATGATTGATCCTATAATTAACACACGAGTTAACTCAATGACGCAATAACTATGATTTCAAAGAATGATACCAGCTCTACACAAAATTACAAATACTACTGAATAAGGCAATTTTACAAGGCACTTGCACAGATGCACCCACCCAGAGACATTATAGAACCAGTGACGAAAAGGGTACGTAGGAAAGGAACCCGAAGTTTTTACCATGTGGTGTTAAACAGCTAGTGCCCATTAATCAAGTGGATGATTTTTAAAGTAAGTAAAAATCCATTAAGATAATTTTTTATTTTTTAAAATTATTTTAAACATTATGTAAAAAAAAATTAAATAAAAAATCCAATTTTTTCCTAAACGGGAGGCACTTCCAAACAGCCCCAAATTTACATGTCCTATTCTATGAGCAAAGCCCGGCAGGTCAAATAAGCAACCTTGATTTGTTTGAACTCAAAGAAAAGCTTAATAATTTTTTTTAAAAAAATCTTAAAATAACATCGTTACTGTAATATTGAAGGAGAAGAGAGAGGTTTAATTAATTACTTGTTGGGATTCGGTCTGCTGGACGGGTTCATGTGCAGCCATTATTGTAAATCAACACCGAGCAAGATACCAATCCCGTAAGATCCGTGATGGCATGATCTTCTTTCTACAGGCAAGAAACAACCATGAAATGGATCCTGTGGCTCCCATTGCCCCTTCCCCCATCATTCGTCAATCATGCCATGCCTCCTATCTAACCATGATTGAAATAAAAAACACACGACTGGGTCCCATACAAAATCTTTCTAATCAGCTACTCAGGTGGCTTGTGATATTGATAGAACAGCACAACCACGGTGGTGGCACGATCATTATTTTTTCGATAGTTTTGTAGTGCGGGGATGGCATCTCTCTCTTGTGGAGTCAATTAAAAAAAATAATTTAAAATACAAAAATAAACACTTGACTATTCTAATAGCCACGGTTTCTGAACTTCGACGGCAAAACCGTGCCAAGCTGCACAGAAAGTCAATAAGAATAATTTGATTGGTGGTTGAAGAAGTCTCTCTGTCCAGTGTCAACAACATGGCTGGGATCAGCACAGAAATTTCTCCCTCTGACATCAACCCATTTCCCATGAAATTTCTTCAGTGTTTGTAGATCCAGGCTGTAACTCGGCTCGTTACAGCCTCAGTTTGTAGGCCTAACCATGAGAGACATGGTCGATTGAGCTCGCTTTGTTTCTAACTATCTATCTGCCTTTTGGAGTCACGAAGAGATTGTATGGTAAGGGATTTAATAAATGAGTTTGTATATCACGAAGAGTCATTGACTCATTTTATTTCAGACTTATCTGTTTGAATCTCTTACTTATCAGAATAAAAAAAAAAGGACCAAGACGAACAAATGAAAAGCATATTTATTCATTCTGGCTCGGTTAAGTATCAGGTTACTTGGATGAATTCAGTTCATCTCATGTCAATCTAAAAAAGTTACAAAATATTTCTTGTTTTATTATAAGAAAATATTTTTTACAATAATACTATAAATAGCACATGACAAAGTTTAGCCTAATACAACGGCAACTAATTTGAATCCTTTTAAATTTTTTTCCATTTAAGATATTTTTTAACAATTGTCAAAAATATTTCAAAAAATATTTGAAAAACAAAAATAACCAATCTATGATTATCCTCGTAGATGAATATATTGAATCTGTAGAGGAATATATATAAATTAGGTTTTGTCCATGGAAAGTCTTGGAATTTTGTTCATATGATTTTATTAAATTGGGTATTATATTTGTAACTAATTATAATATGTATATAAACAAAAAATAAATATCTTGGTCGAGGAAGATGGTAGAATTTAAAAAAAAAAATTATTGCTTTTATTTTATATAAATAATGCAAATTTGGTTTCATTGTCATGCTTTATAAGGAAATGAATTCTAGAAAAAAAAAAAAACAATACCAGTTTATTTGTTTTTCAATAAACTATACAAGCCTCAAGTAGAGAGGTGAGTGGACTGAGCAACCAGCCTGGTAGGCGTAGCTCATTCCTTACCATTAAAAAATATTGGGCTCCTACTAGACCCATATCTATCATCCTAAGCCCAGACCCATATCCATACCTGCATACATCATACCTAGCCCACAGAGATAAAAAAAAAAAATAGCTTTTCTTAAATGTTCATGAATGTTTTTTAATCCTCTTATTTTCTATAAAAACATTTTAGTCCATAAGAAGTTTAGGATTTATTTTATTTTATAAAACACATACAAAAGAGAGGTTTGGTGTTCATAAACATGACATGTAATATTGCTGTTAGTTATATAAAGGGACCTCGGTACAACAAACAAAACTGAATGTTTTAACATCTATTTGATTTATATAATTCAAAATTATTCTATAAATAATTTATTTCAAAATTATATTATTTAATCAAACTAAGTAGAAGATGAGCTTCATTTTCAAGCCATGTAAATTTACACTTCTGCTAGCAATCAATTAACCAAGATTTAGTTTAATTATATTATTCTCTAAGAATAATTTGACTTCCAATTAAAAACATCAATTATTGATTAAGAAATTAAAAATATTTAATGTAGAAACCCATTCAATTAATTGTTGATGAATGATGATGTCACATGATAACCCATAGCACGGATTCAATTCAATTGCACAAATTCTGCAGCTCAGTCACCCACAATTCAAATACTACAAAAAACTCCAGCAAATTACGATACTGCAAACACTAGAAGACATCACCAAGCACCATTCATGAAAATGACCAAAGGTATATATCATCAATAAGATTTGAGGGTGAGCTGTAATTTTAATGCCAGGAGAAAACAGAGGAAGCACCTGACTATGAGAACAGACCGGAGAATAGACAATGGCAGGAACCAAACGAAGCCAAAACCCAAAAGATACAAGAGGAGCCAGCAGCTGCCTGTGTAACACCAGGGATGAGGGAACAGCATTTCTATGAAGAAATCAAGAGCCAAAAAGCAGCGGCACCGTGCAACACCAAAAGGCTAGAAGGCGGCAACAAAGCCATAGAACACCAATGAAGGTCAAAACACAAATATTGTAGGCAAGCAGTTTCACCAATGAAGTTCAATACAACAGCTGCACCAATAGATTGAAAGAAAAGAACGGAAGGAGGATGGGGGTTCATGGGGAGGAAGCAAGAAGAGAGGGGAGAGAGGAGAGGACACAGTGCTGAGAAGAGACAGAAATTATCTCTCGTTTGATGGGTCACTCTGAAATCGCTCTCGCATACCATTCTTTATAATAGCTTTTCTTCGGCTACAGTAAGTTATCTGCTGCTATTATAGATGAACATCAGACAATCGCTTGCTGAAATTGAGTAAAGATGCCGCTGACAAATTAAAGCAGTAACTGCAGAACTAGAACTCGTCCCTTGAAATGTAAACTTCACATCTGCTACGTTAACAGACTCTCTAAAAAACTATTAATCAAGCTAGTGCCCTTTGCAAAATGCATGCTGACACAAATAAGTATGAAATCACATCACTGTACTCCAAATTAAACACCATAAGCAACACAGCTAACATTATAAATCTCCACCCTTAATGGGGCATTCTTCTACTACAAAACACACAAACCTAATAAAATCTAAGATTCTAAAATTTTAACACTAACCAACAACTCTACATTCACTTAATTATCACTATCACTGTTGTTAACATTATTGCTAGCATTAATATTGTTACCAGTATGATGACGATGGTATTGATGATGGTAATGATTACTGGTAGCATTCCCTCCCCTTCTCGCGTTCTTCAACTTCGAAATCCCCATCTGTGTCTGCATAAAAAACTGCATCCTTTGCAACTCCAACTCTTTCACGAACTCCATCCTCGTCTTCTCCATCTCCACCACTTGCTGCAACTTGGCACTCTCAGCTTGCTCATAGGCTTCCCCAAACTTCACCATTGCTTGCGTCAACATCCTGATCGAATTCCCCCACCCTCCTCTTTTTTCCTTCCCCACTTTCCCCCTCACTTCCCTCTCCACCACCACTCTCCTCTTCTTCATCGGCGGAAAACTATCATCCGATTCCGCACCCCCCTCCTCTTCCTCACCCTCCTCCTCATCATCCTCATCCTCCTCGTGTTTCAGAATCCGAATTTTCACATTCTGATTCCGAAAATGATACTGATTCACACCACCCCTCCTACTACCACTACGAACCCTAGTAGGAATTTTACTACCCACATTACCATTTCCAACAACGGGAATCCTCGCTGTGGAGCCAATTAATCTATCCAAAGGATCAAAAAAAGGCCAACCACTCGGCCCTCCACCTGAAGCAATTTTAGCTTTTTCCAATTTATACTTTTTCTTCACGGTATCAATTCTATTCTTACATTGAATATCAGTTTTCGAAGACTTAGAATAATCCTCTCTACTACTTACAATTTCCGCTACCTCCTTCCAGTGCTTCTGCTTCAAATTCCCTCTGCTTAGCTCTAAGTACCTTTCTCCCCAGGCGTCGATCAACACTGCCGTTGCTCCTTCGCTCCAGCAGTCCTCTCTTCCTCCTCCTCCGCCTCCGCCTCCGTTCACTTTCGGCTTCGTCGGCAAAACAAGTGCTAAGCGGTTCTTGTTGTTCTGTTGCGGTGGCGGTGGTGCCGGCTGTGGATGCACGGCGGCGGGAGCAGATACGATGATTCTTCCGTTCGGTGGTGGTGGTGACGGTGAGGAATATTCGGTGGTGTTTGAGTGTGACTGTATCTCATCGTCGTCTTCCATGATCGGCGGTCGATGAAATAACAATCAGATCTGATTTTGATGATTCTGATGAGAGAGGGCAGGGGGTGGTTTTTTTTTTTTTAAGGTGTTGGGTTTTTTATGGTTGACGGGAAAGAAACGGTGACGGTAAAGATGAGACAAGTGATGGGAGAGGAACGGAAGGGAAAGGATGAGGTGGAGGAATGTGATTGGTGGGGGCTATATTCCGTCACCGGCAAGGATGGAAGGTGGACTGGGAATTGTGTTGCCGGCTTGCTAGGTGAAAGCACGTGTATGTGAGTGACTACTATGTTGATAAAAATCATGTTTGGTCCCTATATTTTAATATTTCATCAAATCAACTTCTATACTCTCTTGTTTTGTCAGTTTGAACATTCCGAAGAATTTACAGGTGATCAAGAGTCTCTCTCCTAAATCAACATGGATGTTATCAGAGTGGTTTGGAACTGCTCCCAAAAAACCAAATTATTAGGTTATTGGATAAACTCACATATTATCAAGCTAATTATTTTTTAAAAACATCTTTCATTTTCAAAAAATGTACTTCATTTTGATCAAATAAATTTGAACTTCAAATTTCCAATTTCCTTAATATTGATTCAACAAGTTTGAACTGGGCTTATTTGGCAACGAGAACATAAATCAACCCAATTGATCAACTAGGTTTTGACTTTATCAATATTATTTTTTAATTTTACAATTATATCATGTTCTGAAAAAAAATATATATATTTTTTAATTTTAAATTTACTTTATTAATTGTATTAATATCCAAAATAAAATTAAAAATTAAAATATATATATTTTAATACATTCCTAAATAAAAAAATATTTTTAATTGTATTAATATTAAAAATAAAAATAAAAAATAAATATTTTAATACATTTCTAAATAAAAAAAATATTTTAAAAAACAAAAAGAGTCTTAAAACCACCCAAACCGTAGCTCAAGTTTTTCAAATTAATCTGGTACTTTGATTCATATTCATGAGAAATTAAAGATAAAATGAGAAGTAAATATAAATACAAAGATTTTTTTAAAAAAAAAAACTTAAGGTATTGGAAACCAAAAACTCCTCCTAACAAAAACTAATAAACTATAGGACCTTCAAATGTGCTCACACGACACAGCCCACTAACCATAGCATTCTCCACGTGCATATTGGTCTCAAGTTTTCGATTAAACTCGATATAACCTGTTGCTCCTTTTTCCTTTCCTTTTCACAGTTTTGAAACGGCATCCATAGTTTATAACTTGCTACGACCATCATGGCATTCGTTCCTTCTCAGTGTAGCTCTTAGCTCTTAGCCCTTTGCTTCAATTAATAAAAAAAAAAAAAAAATGGTCATTTCCTGGCTAGTCTACCCCTCGCATTGCCCCCTATCAACAAGTTTGCTTCTCTTCCAGCATGAACAATGGTTAAATGCTTCCATACACTGAGACAAAATTACTCTATCCTCATCCATCACTTCTTACCATGGTAACTCCTAAACTACCTGAAAGGTGAAAACAGGAAAATATCAGAAAAGAGGCGACAACGAGCAATGGCCCTATTATGTCCCAAGAAAGTTGAAGTTATTGGTATTTGCAACCACTTGCTAAGCATTATAAGTTATCATAATTTAACATAATTGCAACAAAAGAGAAACAAAGAAGTTGAGTTTTAAGTGGTCATGAGATACCCTCATGTGGACACTATGGATACAGCTTATGTTCCGTAATGGAATCGCAATGTATATACAACACAAGGGCAGGCATTACCCAAACATTTATCCTTTTGCGATGCATAATTTGTGAAAAGCAATCTGAATTGAGATCAGCCACGGTAGATGAGAGAAATGAAAACAACTTCAGCAACAGTGCGGGGGGAGGGGGCAGCAAATTCATACAGAGAAAGACAAGAAATAACTGAGAGGGAATTGAGATGATGAGAAATGTCATTCTAGCAACTAACAGATTCCATTTCCATTTGTTCAGTGAAAGACCACAAGAAAGACAGCATGATTTGTGCTTCAGATAGCAAACTTTCTTCATGGTGAAAATCTGTATGTACTTGGCAAACTCTATTCTTCCATTAACAAAGCAACATGAATGAGGAAACTTACAGATAATATTGTAAACAAAAGTGACTTGAGCTCAATTTCCCAAAGCAACCCTTCTTCGCACCACCAAATCATCGGCGGAGTAATAATCTGCAATGAGTCGGTACATGTATGATGGATTGTGCCCTCCACTGTGAAGTAATTAGAAATTAACAGCGGTTAGAATTGCATGAGATGAAAATATAAATAATTTAAGATTTGGAAGTTGGAACTTGACATAATTATATCAAATCCATCTGATTTGGCACCAGAGACCTAACACTGTTTAGTGGAATAAGTATTATTCTAATCAATGATTTGCATCAGTGGTTAACATTAAAAGATGTCCTCAAAAGTACTAGAACTTACGTGTCAGTGATAAACAGACTAACAAGCTTTGGTGGCACATAATCAAATGCTGGATTGACAACATGAAGAAGAGGAGAGCCCGTGCCGCTCCCAAAATCTAAGCAATCTGAGAATTCTCCAAAATCCAGAAGCTCGGATGGAGATCTCAATTCATTTAGTAAGACCTCAGGATTGTGAGGGTACAAGGGACACAGCTGCCATCCAAGAAAAACAGCCAAGTGTACGAAGGATTTAAGCAAGAATCAGAACAGTATTTAAAATTCAAAGTCTACCATCACAAAAGTCATTAACATTATCCAAGTCGTTTTACTGACTGTATAATTAGCAAGGCCACAAAATCAGAGACAAAACACACAAGGATTAACTATTGACACCATCCAGTTACAATTAAACAAAGAAATTCCATATTTGTTTTTCTTCATTTGTCTTCGTGTTTGGATTCATAAAAAATTTCTGTCCTCCCTGGGCATTTTCATCCCTGTTATGTGTACTAGATTTCTATAAATTAAACATTAGAAAAAAAAATCTAGAAATCAATATAATAAACAATGATCTGAGTTCAGAAGAACGCAACAAGTTAGAAAAAGACAAAATGTTAAGATTTTAGGAGCACCAAAGGTGGGACTTATTTTTTATAACTTGCAATTCTTATGCTTGTAGTTCAATCAAATTATAGCCTATTTGGGTTTCATTAGGTCAGTATGAGCTGGCACCTGGCCCTGCAACAAACACCAACACTAACAGAAAAAAGATGCAGAGAAGGAAATGACAAACATCTTCTAGGCCACAGAAGAGACATTCCATTTATTGCTATATAGTTGCCATTATTTTCCGTCACAAGTTAAGCAGTATGACAGCAGCATGCCATTCAATAGCAAAAACAGAGCAAGCAATTCAAATATGGCAGTTTGTTTACTTGCTCACTACCAAAACTCTAGGGCAAAGAGGGATATTATTGTGCTAAATTACCTTGTGACTGCCTGCAAGCACGACAAAAGGTACAGCATGCTTTTGAGCTGCAAGTGCAACCATATTCAGCCCAACAGGTACTATCACACCACCATTGGCCATTACAGCATGAGCTCCAACTATAACCTTCCATAACAAATTTAAGATGGATCAAAATAGTAAGCAGACCAATACCAAAAAAATAGACAAGAAAAGAAAAAAACTAAACTCTCTCATACCATGTTCACACGGGAAATCATGGCAAAAACTGCTGAGTCAGTAATCAAAGTGGTATGTAAACCTCTTGTGACCAGTTCTTTTGCAAGAAGATGCCCTTGATACCTAGTTGAATACCAATTGCCAATGAGAAAATTTGTATTTAACAAAGAGAAGACTAAAATCCAACCAGCTAAAAAAAGTTATTTTGCAATGTAACTAACATAAAGTGACTTGTACAAACCTTGGAGCACCCTCAGCAACAAATACCCGGAATGATCTTTTCTTCTCCTTTGCAGCATAAAGAAATTCTAACACTGTCTTTGAACTACCTAAAGTTAATATCACCTCACTGAAAAGATGTTTAATAATCGAATCAGTAAAACAAAGTGTCAAAAGCAATGGATTAATATAATAAGCAATTAAGAATCCATGCAATTGAGATGACTGATCTGAAACTTTACTTGAACCTAGGACTTTTTCTCTTTGACAGAAAACATTAGGACTGGAAAATATTGGAAAGATAACAAAAATTGAAAGATGCTATCACACCCACATTTGAAACTCCAATTGTCAGTTCAAAGATCACACTCCAACACTTAAGGCACAAAAAAGGAGCTCACTAGACAGTAAAAGTGATGCAATGACACCCAATTTAAAAATGGCTACCCCATTAGCCATAATAACCAGCAGATGAACTCAATTGGTGAATGAAGACATCCAAATATCCCATGATAACCCACAGTATAGACTCAATTGTCTCTAATTCTTTCGCTCAATCACCTCAACTCAAATACTACTAATTCGAGCAAAATCATTTTCATAATGCTAAATGCTAGGTGAAAACAAAAAGCACTATTCAGAATCAAACTAGATACACAACTGGTGAAATATGAGAGCCAATTATGGAATACAAGCTTGTCCATCGATGCTCGTGAATGAAACATGGTATGCATAGCGAAATTAGAGTGAAAACCATAATAAACTAAAGACCATCATATTGATTCTTGAATGTTAACCATAACTTTAGTGCCAGCAACCCAAAGCAAAGAAAAGGAGCTAATAGGGTAAAAAAATGAACTTGATGGCAAAAAATTACTTTTGATGAATATGTTCCACTGCTTGTTCAGCAATCTGTTCATGACAAGTGTTAATATCCTGAATAAGCTCGTTAACTGCTTCAATGACATCATGCTTCAACCTTCGAGTTCTTGAACTTTTATCAGCAGCTGTTATAGAAAAAATCTTTACATGTCAAGATACTCCTCGCACACACATGCACCCCACATGCCATGCCACAACAATCAGCCAAGTTTCAGCAAAAAATACTCGTTCAACCAAATCAAAATCTATCCAACTTCGAAGCATGTGGTAATCTGCCATATGATATGATGCAGTGATATAAAAACTCTGAACAACCATGAGAGACTTACATTTGCTTTTTCCTTCAGAATCACCTCCCGATGAATAAGTATGAGGAATAGCCACTGACTCAGGCATATCCTCCAGTAGGGTTTGCAAGGAAGGCGGACGCAAAGCATTTCTCGCAGCAGCAGCAACAGCAGCAGCTGATAGAACTGTATGCTCATCTCGCTCGCCATCATCATCATCGTCATCCCCATCACTTGCTGCTGATAAATTCAAACCCGAAATAGCAGCAGTCGTCAGAGAAAGATCCTCCTCCCTAATAATATGCAAAACGCGCCTCACAATATTACCCACAGCTAACTCTGCAAACAGCACATACAACCAACCAACAACACAAACATCAATGAAAACCACAAAACACGCCAATCCAGGACATAAACACTCAAATATAGTATCTATTTATTAAAGTAAATGAAATGCTTACCGACAGGATTGGCAGCAATCAGCTGCTCCCCAACAGCCCTCACAGCATCAATTAAAGCTCCAGCCTGATTCGTGTAAGGCACTCGCTGTTGCGAAATAACTGATCGTAACAGTTCAGCAGCCTGCCTCGCCGTCGCCTGCGAACCCTCAATCTTACTGCCAAATAACCAAACGAAACCAAAAGTAAGCATATAATCTCATTTTTACAAACAAAAAAAAATCACTCTATGCACGGTAGTATAACAATAATAAAAAAAATCACCGTTTTTTAAGCTTGATAAGAAAATCATTGACAAGAGCTTGCACGTCCGGCATGATTTTCCTCTGCAAAAAAATATGTTGTGGTTTTCAATATTTTTTTGCGAAATTGAAAAAACGCGATAGTATTTTAGAAGCTAATATTTCTTCGCATTTCTACAGTTTCCTCGGCAATCAAGCAGAGTAAAAAAGAAAATAAATAAATAGAAAAACTGCTAGTGATTAAAAAATCAACAAATTTCACCTGAAATGAAATTTAAGATAAAATTAGGAAAAAATAAGGAGATAAAGATAAATCAGAGAGAGAGAGACTATAGAAATACCTAGAGCGGAGATCGAAGAAGCATGCGAACGCGAACGAGAGAGGAGAGAAGAGGTTTTTGCTTATGCGAGCGAGCGAGAGTTTTAAGAGCTTCACAGTGAAGCTTTTTTTTTAGCATTTTTTTTTACAACGGAGAAAGGAAATGGTTTCTTTTTTCGACCCGGTATGGATGAAATGGATAGCAATACGGGTTGCGACAACGGGGACTATTTTTAGGCAAGCCTTGTAAGAGTACTCCAGATATAAGGGTGGTCTTGACTGAGTCCTTGAAGAGTTTTTGTATTCAATTGGGTCCTTAAAGTGTTGCGAAATTAGAAATTAAAGTCTCCATCTATGCTCTTTGCAAATTATGAGAAAGTGTGTGAGGGTGGATGGAATCCGTTAACGGAAATAGATGGCGATACTTGATTGAAGATTTATTGAGAGTTTAGGAATCTAATTGGGAGAGTAATATTTTTAACTCGATTTGGACTGGGTGGGGTTTGTTTTTTTTTTCTATCTTAATGACTGTTTTGACGTGTTAATTACTGCAAATTCTTCTATGATTTTTTTAAATAGATGTACTTAATTTCTTTTTTTTTAATTTGAATAAATTAATTTTTATATTTTTTTTACAATAAAATGATTTGTTAGATTTTGTTAAATATATACTAACATAGGTATTAATTGATATAAGATATGCTAATATGTATGTCAAATGCTTATGAACTTTCATTTTATTTTTAATTTGTGTTTTTTTTTTTTGTATTGCTTGGGTGTATGCATTTTTATTTTTCTATTTGAGTATATATAATATCAGCGATGATAATTAATGATACACAGCTATTTTTTGTTTATCTTTATTGATAAAATTTCTCTATTATTAGTGATTAATTACATTAGTAGACGCAGCTATTTGTTGTTTATCTTTATTGATCAAATATCTCTATTATTAGTGATTAATTACATTAGTAAAGTAGTTCAATGATGTTATATGATTTTAGGTAAAAGGTGCTTTTTTTAATTATTGTTATCTCATCGTGTTCAATTAACTCGACTAAAAAAATATTTAGAAATGTGTTTAAAATTGTTCTTAAGTTTTTTAAAAATACATTTAATATAAACAAAATATTAAATTAATATTTTTTTAGTATATTCAAGTGATTTTAAAGTACTGATATTAATAATAAAAAAATTCAAATAAAAAATTTATTTCATGCACTTTTAAATAAAAAAAATTTTAAAAACATTATACATCACATTAATCTCAAACACACAATAAAAATAAACAACATGGTTCTATAATTTAAAAAAAAAAAAAAACAAGAAGCAACATAAATAATTTTCTAACAGCTGTTAAAAAAATTTATTTGGTATTGGGATTAATTAATACCTTAAATTTAATTATAGTGCCGAACAAACTATTTTTTTTTCCTTTAAGATTCAGCCTTATTTGTTGACATAAACATATTTATCACCACCATTAACTACTAGGAAACTAGTGTCAAACCGAAAAAAAAAGTATTTATGTTATATTTGTATTTAAAATATATAAACACCCAGAAAAAAACAAGAATTTACATAAATGGAATTGTCTCCTACTAAGAAATTCACCATTAACAACTGCACGAAGAATTTTACGTTGCAAACTAGAATAGTATTGATATATTGGATTAAAATTATAGTTAAAATTAAAGTTGAATAAAAAATAGTTTAATGTGTTTAGTTAAATATATTTTTAAAATTAATATTATAAAATAATTAATATATATATATATTAATATTAATAGTTTTTAATTTAAATATTGTAGATTTAACTACTATATATTATTACATCATTAAATAAATAATACTTTATATCAAATATTTTTTATTATTCAATTAACTTATATATAATTCTATCACGTATGAAATTCATCTGATAAAGACTATAGTTTTTATGGTTTTTTGAGCGTGCAACAAAATCAGGTAAAACATCATCAGAAATAAAATTGGAATTGCGATCAAAATCCACAAATGTTATGTCATCATGTGATATTCTTTTAATTTATGTAATGTTATTAAATAATATCAAACACTAGTTTTTCGAGTAAAATACAATTTAAAAAAAATTACTAGGTTGGACACGGTCCAACGAATAGTAGAGACATTATTCACGTGAACAGTGCCATGTAGTTAGAATCATGGTACTGTTTACGTGAACAGTGCCTAGGTGAATTATTCACCTGGCAGACATGAGAATCAACTCTCAGTTGTTGTGTGCAAACCGACAGTTTCAACCCAAAATATATGGGTCTCACACAAAACAGTTAAGTGCTTTTTTTCATTACCAAACATGATATTTACATGGTTGGCTTTAAAAGCTAAAACTACCGCGTAAACAAACACCTTCAAAGAGTCATGCTATCGCCGCTCCAAATCTAGTCATCTTTTTTAAGACGAGAACTACAAACTAGGAAAAAAAAACCAATTCATCAAGTAATAATATTTTAAAAAATAACTATGGTATAACTTAACTGATCAGGTTCTGGATTTACTTTCTAAAGGTCACCAGTTTGAGTTATATAAATTTCATGATCACTGGAGGCTCATAGTCATTAACTTCAGGACCCGTAAGATTAGTCGATGTATATACAAATTAGCCTGAACATTTACGTTAATAAATAAAATAAAATACTATTCAAACAAAAAATTAACACCATTAGTTCATTATCATGTAGAAAAGATAATCACCGAAGTGTTATCCAGGAATATAATTAATTATAGCATCTCCTCTTCTACAGAATCAATTTGTATTTGATTTCAGGCCTTCATCGCCATTTAAGGGAAACAACTTCTCTTCAGCAATGTTTTTTTTTTTTTTTTGTAACACCATATAACAAAAATTTACCCACATTATAATTTACACACACACACCCCAGAAAAGCACAAGAATTACACCTATGAATTTGTTTTTTACCAGGAAATTTCCACTGAAAAACGCGTGAAGAGTTTAATATTAAAACAAGGCTTGAGTTTCAACATTTCAAATTGAATCTTAAATAATTAAAGAAAAAAAAAAAGGACTGAGGAAATGTTGCCTCGTGTGAGAGCACACTCCATGGAAGGCAAAACATCACGTAGCTGCTGCTTCAAATGGCCCCATTCTGGTTGGTTTAAATTATAGAGTGCATATGATTATGATCTCGAAACTGTGCATAACATGGTGATGGTGATGATTATCATGAACTTAATAATAGTTTGCTTGCATGAACAGTTAAAAGTATTTAAATAATTTTTATAATAATTAAGTTGTACTATATATATTCATTTAGTGTTTCATCACAATCATGTGCTTTGACGCGTGGACCACCAGTTATTCTAGCTACCAGAATTATTTCCACCACGATATTAAAACAGCATTGTATAGAACATTATAGCAAATTGAATTAGCTATGGAAAGTTATAGTTACCATTAAACAATAAAATTGTGAAAATAAAAGATTCAAAGTATACAGTTTTGGCGGGGCTGTTTAGGAGTATGGTTGCGGTTGTTTTTTAAAGTGTTTTTCGTGCTAAAATGCATCAAAATAATATTTTTTTATTTTTAAAAAATTATTTTTGAAATTATCATATTAAAACGATTTAAAATACAAAAAAATTAATTATTAATAAAAAAATTAATTTTTTATGAAACACAGTTTTCCCAAACGTTATCATATATCAAGAGCAAGGTCCTCATGTTCATGTGATTTATCATATTTTGATAAAATGATTTAACGAAACCTAATAAATCATTTTAATATATATAAGTTTGCAAATTTCGTGCGATAAAATATATTTTTATATTCTGATAAATACAAAATGATACATTTATTGAATCAACACATGGCACGCAGACATGTACACTTGATGCGAGTGTATTAAATTTTTTATAACCTGGTATATTTATTTTTATACTATAAGTATCTTTATTTTTTTATTTAAATATATGTAATTACTAAAATCTCAATTCACGCATTAACCATCATACAACTACCATGGTTTTATTTTCACGGATGAGTCTTGAACCACCACATTTATTTTATAAGTCAAAGTCAACTTGCATCAATCATCTCGGTTTAAAAAACTGTGATTTTATTTTAAAAAAAATCTTAGAGTTTACCTAACTACTTTCAATTCGAATCTCAACGGGTCGATAAGATTTCAATCAGATAAAAATATTTTTTTAGTTTAATTTAAAACAACATATATTATATTTGAATCACAAATTACTTGAGTTATCCCGTATAAGTTAAGGTCGTGTTTATTATTTTTTTGTTTAAAATAATTTTTTTATATATTTTTAAATCGTTTTGATATTCTGATCTAAAACATAATTTTAAAAACATAAAAATATATCATTTATAGATTTTTAAATAAAATATATTTTAAATTATAAATGCTATCATAATTCAACACAAGTAATGTTGTTGAACCTCATGGCCTATTTACTCATATCTTACGACTTTCCAGCCATGCAGGAGTCAAGGGAGCAAAGAGAAGACTTCAAGAGGGTAAAAGTGAGGAACTATTTTTTTTTATGGGATATAAAAGTTACGAAGTGTAATGATAATGATAACTTCATCCTTTCACGATGGTGATATCTGGTGTAGCATTGAAGATGATAATTAATAATGATTGACTTTCTTTGTCTCGTGACTTTTTCACGCAAGTCAATCCTTCTCATCATTTATTCGCGCTGTTCATGCAAATTGTACGTTGCTTGGTTTCTAGCATTTCAATGAATATTTGTTTAAATTGTAATTCTCTGCCTCTAGTTTAATCTATTCCAGTGATAAAATACATTTTATAGTAGTAATGATTACTTTTAAAAATATATATTTTTAAAAAATATTAAAATATATTTTTATTTTTTAAATTTATTTTTAATTGTTGCATCTAATAATCGAAAAAAAATAATAAAAAACATCACCTATAACTCATCTAGAAGCAAATCACCCTTGATATTGGGTGGTTCAATCGTTTGGAGGAGGGAAATAAATTGGAAAAACTACAGCTTGATCTCTATAGTTTCATCATTGTTTGATTTACAGTCTTTTAGAATCTATCAATACAATCCTTATAGTTTTCTAAAAGTTTCAATTTTACCCCTAATGATTAAATACATACCGAATCCTAATTACGAGTCCACCTTTAAAGTTTTTCAGTTTCTATATTTCAAATTACTTTGCAAGAAATGATAGATTATCGAAGAATAAGAGAGAGTATAAGAAATAAATGATGTTTTATTTCCTAGATAATACAGGGGTAATATTGAAAAAATTTAAACTATAGATATTGAGTTGGAACATCAATGAATACATGTAGACGTCAATGTAGTTAAACCTGGATTTAAATCTTGTCTAGCATTCCAATTGGAAGAGCGTGAAGCTACGCGCACGGACTCAAGCGTTGGAGATCTGTTGTCAGCTGAACAGCAGGGCCACGAAACACTATTATTGCCGTTCACAGTATTCCCGGCCCTTTGCCTCCCTCTCTCTACAGTTTACATGAAGCCTTTCCAATTTAAAATTTCAAAAAAAGAAAAGGAAATTCAAACTTTCCATGGCTAGATATTTTTTTTAAAAATGGTTATTTACTGATAAGTAATAATATCTGGTATAAATATCAATAAACCTGGATCTAAACTTTATTCAAATCCAGAACTATATATATATATATATATA
>Ga0325410_1000128_pt1 | contig 75117 bp, 28 predicted proteins | sample PopdelMetagenome_16_FD_206182 | JGI IMG/M metagenome (GOLD analysis project Ga0325410, IMG submission 206182) | Populus deltoides microbial communities from Bellville, Georgia, United States - Xylem-PdIQD-R3 | ecosystem: Host-associated > Plants > Phyllosphere > Stem > Wood/Secondary xylem... | reverse complement strand
TGGGATTGAGGAGGGCTAGCTTTCACGTGGTTCAGGCTCCAGGGGAATGCTTTTTAAGCTCATACCAGGAAATTCCATATTAATAGAATTCTTCCATTAGAGCGAGTTCGGTCAGATCAAGCTATTTAAGCTATTTTGGCTTGGGGCAGGGGTGTAGCGAGCAGAAAATTCCCTATCAGACAAAGCTCTATAAGGTAAGGAAGTAAATCAATTCACAATTTTATCAGTTGGGAATGAATTCTCTTTTTTGGTTCTATCCTTCAAGGTTAAAGTTTTTTGATATGAGGCCTTGTGATTTTCTCTAATTTTATCTTTATTTGTTTATCATGATCTCATCACTTAAACCACAGGTTTTGTGAGTTGACCTAGGTTGGCTTAATTTTTTTAGGGTTGTTTTTTTTTAAAATTTAATATTTTTTGCACTTTGTCTTTCAGCATTAAGTTGTTTTAGAATTGAGTTTTGTCTATTTCTCGGTTTGTCGTCTATTCAACTATCTCATTTGTATGATCTGGTTCACAAAGTTTTTTTTAATTGACCATCTTTTAAATTTCATCATTTGACAGTTGATTTGTTTGGGATTCGACTTTAGATTTTTTTAATTTTTTTCTTTCTATTTGCTTATCTTGTTTTCATGACTTGACTTGCATATTTGACATGCTCGATTAGGTTGACCCATGTTTTTTTTTTAACTTTTTTCTTCCACTTTTGACTAGTTAGAATCTTAACTTCATTGTTTTTTTTTAACTGTTCTTTTTTTTGCAAGTTCTCATGATTTTTTTTCTTTTAAGTTGGTTCATATACCAGTCTTTTTTCTTGATCAGGTATAAGCCCCCAAGTTGCATTTTTTTTAAATTGCGTTGCTTTGATGTATTTTTTTACCCATTAAAAACATTTTTTGGCCCACGTTGCAAATCTAGTTGATATTAACAAAAAAGCTAAAACATAATTGTGTTTTACTATAACTTTTCATGATTTGTTTTCTCTATTCATATGTATCATCTTTGCTACCATGTATTTTATTTTTTTTCCTTCATTCTTATATGATGTCTAAAAGTTTCTTGGATCTTCCTTTTCTTTCTTCCCTCTTTATCTTCTTTTTATTATCTAAAAAAATTATAATTGCATTTTGAAAATCACTTCTCTTTTTCCAACTTATTTTCTTCCTTTTTCTCTTTTTTTTTCTTTTGAAATTAGGTCTTTTTTTTAATCTCAAAACCAGCCACCACCATCACCATCTCATTTCCTAACCTACGAATCTTTCCTCACAAAACCAACCGAAAATCAAGTTTTCTAATCCTTTAGTTTTTTTTTTAGTTAGTTGTAGGGTTTTGAATTCAAGAAATGTCAAGAAATTATATATATATAAAAAATCAGGCTATATCCCTTTTATCTTCAAGTTTTTGCATACTTCATTGTTGTCGAGTTCTTTATATTCTCTAAAAACTAGTTATAGCATCAAGTGTAAAAAAAAAATTATTTACAATCTTGATTAAAAAAGTCATATAAAAATAGAAGTACAAAGAAAATCTAAATTTTAAGGACACTAGAAAACCTTTTGATATTTGTTGGCATGATGCACACGGCTAATCAGGGGGCGGGTTTTTTCAAAAGGTTGAATGATTAGTTAAACTCCTTCATGATAAAGCAAACAACAGCATACTTGGGGGCATGATCAGGCTTAATACATAATAAGATCAATAATCATCGTGAATAGTCTAGGACGAGAACTTACATTCAAATATAGGATTGTCATACGGTAAACTCGAATGAGCCGATGAATCAGATGATTAAGAGGGCTTTTGATAACAAGCAAAGGCATCTTATGACAATGGAGAATCGAAGATGAGGGCCATATTTCAAATCAGGTAAGGATGCATGCATGTCATCTAACCCTAAAGCATTGCATAAGTGTGTTTTAAAATTTTACAAGAAAAACCAACAATGAAATCAGAGTTGACAAAAAAATAATCCTTGATCTATGATAACAAGGAATCTCAGTTGTAACCCTTCAATCAAGAAAAGGAGATAAACCCTTCCATCAGGAATTTCTCTGATTTTTGGCATCGAGGAATGTTAAAATGTTCAAACCCCACAATTAGAAAGTATCATATGTCAACCCTACAATTAAAGTGTTTCAAATTTAATCAAAATGCCTTTAGATAGTTCTAGTTGAAGAAAATCATTGAAATACAGGATTTCAGGTCTATTGAGCTGAAAACAAAAGTCAATAAGATAATAAGACTCTTCCACATATAGTGCCTTTGTTTCTTCTCTATTGTCTAGCCACAAAAAAAAAAAAGCATGACAACCCATCCATTCATCCACCAACATTAACCCTGAACCTATCAATTGCTCACCCTCCTCGTGATCTCTATTTTGTCCACCAAACAACATCAGAAAAATTAATTAATACCCCCACCATCACCAACAACCTTCAACCTCCAGCCAAGAGACCCATAAAAATCGTAAACTCATTTTTGAATCCCTGCCACAAGCCATTAAGAGAATAGAACAAAAAATATATCCCTTTTCTTGTCCCTCATATCACCTACATATTAAAACCCGATCTTCACTAATATCTCCTCAATAATAGCACGATGGCTAGCCACAAAAGCGCCACCAAGACAAACGACATTTCTAATTTTCTTACCGACAGTCTCTCAAGGAAACCATCTCTGTTCAGCAACACCTCCCCTAGTAACTCTATATTATGAGCCACCATAGCCTCAACCATTATGAGAAACTAACCCCCCTCACCAAATCACTTCAACCTCATCCACCACGAGCAATAACTGCAAACCATCCCACAACAGCCCCAACAAACAACGACCCTTTTTTTTCCCCTCAAAACCCACAAGTCATTCTCTCTCACTCTCAAGAAAACCCAAAACTAAAAGTGACTCACAACAACAAAGAGAGACAAAGAGCACCATCAGCTCATCCTCCATGGGCTACATCTCTCATGTTCCAGCTGAAAACCATGACAGCCATCAACGATAAAAATCAATTGATTGTGTGGGTTGTGTTTTTTTTGCAGGTGATGTTGGCCTTTACCATCAATACAAGGATGAAGAAAATGATCAGTCGCTCTAAATCCACTGACCTTTCATGTCTTCATCGGTGATGGTGCATGGTTCCATGCGCTGCCATTGTTCCTGCAACCTTAAAAGCTTCCCAACACTGTTCTCAAGTTCCAACAACTTCTTTAGATTATTTTGTGAATTTCGGGAGGTTTATTTTACAAATTTTAGGAGTTTGATGTGTGTTTTATTTATTTATTATTTATTGTTTGTAAACATGCAATTGTGGGGTGTGTGAGTTAAAAAAAATATAGTAAAAAAGAGAAAGTGTGTGTGTTGGCTTATTTTACATCACTTTTTTTAGTACGTGTTAAATAAATGGTAAGAAAAAAAGATAAAAGACAAAAGTTTTTTTTTAATTAACCAAATGTTTAATTGTATATGGCTAAAAATCATTTGAGCATTATTTTAAAATCTAGAATATTTTGGCATGTTTTAAAAATATTCTATGGATTTTACAAAAAGTTTGTTAAATTCCAAATGATTTTGGTCTATATTTCAAAAATATTAAAATATTAACACCCCTGATACCCCTGATATAGAGAGTAGTTTTTTTATATATATAAGGATAAAAAAACCTATAAAAGGGTTAATATTCAAATTAGAGATAATGATTTATTATTACTCACCTTTAATATAAGGATAAAAAAAATGTATGAGTTTAATATCTAAAATATTATTTAGAGTAATACAATTCATTCACTCATAATACAAGGATGAAAAATTATAAGGAATTTGATCTGAAATATTATTTAGAATGACCTGATAGTAAAAAATTTCAGATTTATCCTAAAAAAAGCCTCAATGATAATTGAGAACATTTCACCATTCCATACCAAGTTTTTGACCTTGAAAACTAGGGTTCGTTTATCATAACAAACCCGTCATAATAGGCTAATAGAAACATAAATGTCATCACACCATAGAAAACAAAGAGAAGAAACAATATAGTTTACCTTAGGTAAGGCGTATCAGGGGTATTAATATCTTTCCTTTACGCAACTAATACCTTACCCAGAATTTCTAAAAGACCAGTTAGTGTTCCTATTAACCATAATATTAGGTAGCGATTCCCTTATCCAACCAAAGACCATCCAGAACACGCTCGGGAAGGGTTGCCGTAATGTCGCACCCTCGCGAGGAGAATTGATGATATAAACGTACATAAGACAAAGCATGAGTTCATGTGCAGTTTCAATATTGTTAGTACCAAAGATGGATGGGACTTGATTATCATGTCATCAATAATATTACGATAAAGTATAGACACTTAATTCCTAGACTTGATGATATGTTAGATAAATTGCATGGGTCTTGCATGTTTTCTAAGAGTGATTTAAAAAGTGGATATCATTAAATAAGAATGAAAGAGGGAGATGAGTGGGAAACTATCTTTAAAACTAAATATGGTTTGTATAAGTGATTAGTTATGTCTTTTGGACATACTAATGCATGTAGTACTTTCATGAGATTAATGAAACATGTTTTGCATAATTTTATAGGTAAGTTTGTTGTGGTTTATTTCGATGATATTTTGATTTATAGTAAGAATTTAGAGGATCATGTTGAATATTTAAGAAAAGTATTGGTTTTTTTTGTGAAAAGAATGTTTATATGCTAATAAAAAAAAAGTATGACTTTTGCATGGAAAAGATTATATTTCTTGAATAAGTTGTTATTGAAAAAGGTATTGAGATGGATGAGAAAAATGTTAAGGCTATCAAAGAATAACTCACACTTAAATCAATCAATGAGTTAAAAAGTTTTTATAGTTTGGTTAATTTTTATAAGAGATTTGTTAAGGATTTCAGAACTTTAGTTGCGCCTTTAATAGAGATAGTTAAGAAATTTGTGGGTTTTAAATACGGAAAAAAACAAAAGCATGGTTTTAATTTATCAAAGGAAAAATTAATTTCAACTCTATTATTATCATTGCCTGAATTTACAAGAACTTTTGAGATTGAATGTGATACCTCATGGATATGTAATAAAGGTTTTTTAATGTAGGAAAAAAAAGGCATATGGTTTATTTTAGCAAAAAGCTTAATGGTGCAACAATAAATTATCCTACTTATGATAATGAGCTTTGCACTTTGGTAAGAATTTTAAAAACTTGGCAACATTACTTACAATCTATGGAGTTCTGATCCATATCTATTATAAGTCATTGAAACATCTTAAAGGCTAAGGAAAGTTAAACCGTCAGTATGCCAAATGGGTAGAGTTCATTGAAAAATTCCCATACATGATTAAATACAAACAAGGTAAGGCAAACATGGTGGTTGATGCACTATAGTGAATATATGTATTTATTTCAACTCTAAACACTAAATTAGCATGATTTAAGTAAGTGAAAGATTTATATATTAAGGATGTTAATTTCTTTCAAGTAAATGTTGTATATGAATTTGAAGCCTTTGATAATTTTTATAAGGTTAATAGATATTTATTTTAAAAATAAAATTGTATGTACCTAATTGCTTTATGCATGAATTATTAGTTCGTGAAGCTCATGGGAGCAGATTATTAGGACACTTTAAGGTAGTTAAGACTTTAGATGTTTTTCATGAGCATTTTTATTGGACTTCGATGAAAAGAGATGTACAAAGAATTTAGATAGGTGCATAACATTTAGACAAACTAAGTCTAAAGTTTTACCTTATTGTTTATATACTTTTTTACCAATGCATAGGGAACTTTTGTTTGATATATCTATGGATTTTATGTTAGGTTTACCTAGATCAAAAAAGGGTAAGTATTCTATTTTTGTAGTTGTGAATAGGTTTTATAAGATAACACATTTTATATTTTGTCATACAACCCATGATGCAACTAACATGACAGATTTATTCTTTAAGGAGATAGTTTGGCTCCATGGGGTACCTATGAGCATTGTGTCTGATCGTTATGTTAAATTTATTAGCTACTTTTAAAAGGTTTTATAGGTAAAATTAAAAACAAAATTGTTATTTTATACTACTTGTAATCCATAAATAGATGGTCAAACTGAAATAGTTAATAGAACTTCATTCAAAAGAATTTAAAAAATTAGCAAGATTGCCTACCATTTATTGAATTTGCTTATAATAAGAGTGTGCATTTTACTATTGATTATTCTCATTTTAAAATTATCTATGGTTTTAATCCTTTGACTAATTTAGGATTGTTTCCTTTACATATTGATGAAAGGATTAATCTTGATGGCAATAGAAAAACACATATAGTAAAGGCTCCTCATGAGAATATGAGGCACAAAATACAACAAAATAATGAGCAATATGAATTCAAAGATAATAAAAGGCAAAAAAGGGTTATTTTTTAACCAGGTGATTTGATTTGAATGTATATATGAAAAGAGAGATTTTCTCAACAAAAAAGATTTAAGTTGATGCCACAATTAGATGGACCATTCCAAATTCTTAAAAGAATTAATAATAATACCTATAAAGTGAATCTACCATGTGAGTATGGTTTAATGCTACATTTAATATTTCTGATCTCTTTATTTGATGTAGGTGATGATTCGTGGACAAATTCTTTTGAGAGAGAGGGGACGAAACAATTAATGCTACACCAAAAGATCTATTGCAAGTTTCAATTGGGTCAATTACAAGATTAAGGGCAAAGAAGCTCAAATATACATTTAATAGGCTTATTTAAAGTATTTATTATCAAAATGAGTTTCAAGAAGGTTACAGCTTTAATAAGTGATTATCAGACCTTAGTCAATCTAATCTATGTGAAAGAGAGGTTTGATCCATCTACAACTTGTGCTTAATTATTTCATAATGGTGGGTTAATTAATCTAATAAGCATAATTTATGATTCGCCTATTAGATTGGGCTAAAATTTTACCAAAAAATCTTAGAGGTCTTATTCTATATTTAGTTAAAATTTTAGAGCAACTAGAAATCAGGAAGGCTTCGATGAAGTTTAGAAGTTACTATGCAAGAATTGTATTAGTTTTCTAGTTGATTTATGCTTATTTTTTCTATTTTATTTAAAACTCTTTTGTTATTTTTCCAACATTATTTAGAATGTTGTTACTTATTATAAATAGGGTTGTTTAACTTATATTTAGGTTTTTTTGGAGGATAGACTTTGATTTCAGTGATTATTATTATGTGTATGAAATTTTGCTCATACTTTTTGGTTTTTTATTGAAATACTTTTAACTTATCAAAAAAATAATCAAGTTTTGTAGCATCTTCTATACTTCTCATTCATATCTTTTTATAGGAATTGGGTGGGGGGTTCAGTTATTGATAGTCTTGGTATCTCAATACATGTTATCGTTCTTTCAAGCTTAATTTCAAAATTGATGTTAACTTTCTTGAGAAGAGTCGATTTGACTGTGAATTTTTATATCTTTATATTTGTGGATTTTGCATCAAAATTCTCTCTGGTGCTTGTGTTTATAAAATCTTTCTTAATTTTTGCAAATTTTATTTTGTTGTGGAATGTTTATATGTTGTACCAAGATTGATATGGATGTTGATTTTGCTCATAAGCTATTTGTTTCTTCAATGATTCCTTCTCTCAAGTTCTTTTGTTTATACTACCAACTTATTTGATTAATCGATTAATTAATTAATGATCTCATTCACTAATTCACTAACCATAACTCTCTCTTTCTCATTCACTAATTCACCTTTTCTTTATTCATGAACACTAGAAGTACTCTTTGTCTTTGTCATTTCATTTATTGGGTGTCAAGTTTTTATTTTTACATACTTTTTTACCTTTTGTTTTCTTCATTATGATTTTTCTTTGTTTGCTTACTCATAAAATGGATGGAAAATAGAAGAAAATATTGTTAAGTTTTAGAATCTTTTTTATATGATTTAATTCAAGAAAATATAGTGTTGTGTTATTGAATTAAGTCTTGCATGCTGGTAAATGAAAAACAAGATTTGTATTCTTGTTCGCTTGCAAAAAAACACTTCTTGATCAAGGTAGATGTTTGGTAATTAATTAATTAATTTAAAATGAAAATAAAGTTACGGGTGCTAAAATCATTTTCATAGAACTCAAAGAAGCTCAACCTCTAGCTGACAAGATGGTGTATATTTCAGGATTTGTTTCCAGAAACTGGCAATAGGGCAGAAGGCATTAACTTGGATTTTCCATATCCAAGTACTGAAATGCTCGTGCTTCAAACTCTTCTAAGCTGTATTATAAACTATAATGTTCAGGATTGTCTTCTAAACCTCCAAAAAGGCTCAATATGTTACTAACCCGAAGAAAAGATTAATAAAGTTTTTTAATGGAAAACCCTTCAACATTAGTTTATTGACAGCATGCTTAGGAAATTCCAGGCCCTAGACTCACAGGGAATTGGTAGCTAAACAAGGAAGGCTTTGATATTCCTGCCAAGGGCTATATGATTTAAATAACCCAATAGCTTATATAAGTTTAAGGCCTTAGTGGTTTTGTTAGAACTATTTTATTACTCAGGTTATTTGCTCTAAGTAATGGCCTATTATTTGGTTTTATTATTCTGGTTTGTAGATGGACATATAAGGAGTTAGGATTCAATGAAGAAACTATTTTATTGATTTATTTTGTTTTATGTATATAAAATGTCAAAATTTATTAGAATTTCAAGGAATTTCTTCTTTCTTTTTCACTAATTCATAGTTGGGAAAAACTCGGCTACCTAGGCTTTAATCCTTTCTTGCATATCATTAACATTGTGTTGTTTCATTTTGCAAAGGGTTCACATTAGATTAGTTTGGGCCCCTAGTTGGTTTTCAATGCTTTCTTTCCTGCTTGTAACTTAGGTGTTCGTCAAAAGTTTGAGAAAAAGGTTTCTTCTCTCTCTCTCTTTTTGTGTTTTTTATCCTTTGCATTGCTTCCAGTGGCGGAGCTAGAATTATTTATTAGAGGGGGCCAAAATTAATATAATAAGATATAATATTTGTTTCTCTGAATATTCAAACCACGGATAACTTTTGACCCAATGAGACTGAAATCGATGAGGATGTTTTTTACCAGTCAGCAGATATTCAGACATCAAAGGTTGATATGGTCCCAGATTAATGAATGCCCTTCGAATTTTATCTTGTCGATTAACCGAGTATTCTTAAATTTGAGGATGATTACTTGGATCTCTAATTAAATGAGCAATGTCAATTTTGGTAAGAGGTTGCTCACTAATCAACGCAGATTTTTTGTAAATTGAAGCACATTGGGGCGGCTCAACCATAACTTCAACATTACACATCGGAGTTGGTTCACTAGGTTGTGAGTCATCAATATTTTTTTTTTCAAAAAAAGAATCAATTCTTCTTATTTTGTTCATGGTTCAACCTAAAATCAAAATATATATCGTAAGAAAAAATTGATAATTTTGATGGCTCTGCTAAAAACAAAACATAAAAAAATCCAAACATAATCAAAACAAACCAATAAAATATATCTAATTAATTAGAAAAAAATCATTATAATAAGAATTCAAAAAACAATTGGTAGAACTAGCAGATTTGAGAAAAAAAAAAGGAGCAAAAATGGTAGAATTATAAAAAACCTCATCAAATTATTAACAAACATCTCAAAACAAAACAAAAATAGATTTTGAATTTAAATTACCTTGTTTTGTTTGATGAAAGATAAATTAATTAATGACTTTATTTTAATTTTTTTACAGAAAAATTTTGCTCATAATTTATGTTTTTATTTATCTGTTTGATCGGCTGCAGAATTTATATTAGTATAAATTGAAGGCTACTTGGCTCTATTTTTTATTTCATAAAGAAATTTCTTTATATTTTTTTCTGTCCACATATGCCAATATGCCAAGAGTAAATTGAAAATCAGTAAATTGAAGGCTACTTGGCTCTGTTCTTTATTTCACAAAGCAATTTCTTTATATTTTTTTCTTTCCACGTATGCCAATATGCCAAGAGTAAAATCACTGTAATAAAGCCACCTTAATCTCTGGGTAATGAAAAAAAATTAAAATGTTTTAGGGGGGGCTCGGGCCCCTACTTGCCCCCCTTGCTTCCGCCCCTGATTGCTTCTATTTTTGAGATGGCTTTCCACATGGTTGATGTTAAATGGTGCTTTGGTTTGTGGTCTAAGGCTTCCTATCCCATATTAATTTGGTTGGCTCTTTAACATCTTCCTCTTATTTTGGAAACATTCTTTACCATTTTAATGATAATTGTGGTTTTAGCTATTTTTTTCACAAGTAGAAATATTGAATTTAGACGCTTCAATACGCACACTTTACTTGTAGTCTTTAATGGGAAATATTTTTTTTCTTGTAAGCCGGCGGGGATTTAGTAAAGAAACATCATGAGAGTACCTATCAGTGTGGAATAATTAATCAATCTGTCCATGTATGTTATGCTTTTATTGACTCTTTGTCGTTGCGAGTTTTTGCATTATGTTGCGAGTCCGGGAGTCGATTGAAGTTTTGTGTGCTTGCTAATGTATTTTATATATGCTTATGATCTGTGTTATTTGACATAGGACCTTTATTTGCTGCCTTTATTTTTGAGAACTATATTGTTGGTAGTGGTTTGCTTGATTTTATTTGCCTTTTTCAAGTGAGATTAACTATAAAAGCTTTATCAAAAGCTTTTTTGGTTTTAAATTGTTGTGTGAAGATACTTATTGAGCTTAAACAAAATTATGTGCTCTCTATAATCAATTTTTATACGGGAAATTATTTTTTTTAAATAGATTAGAACACTTTAACCCTTCGATGTTCCACATACAAAGAAATTAATGGTTTCTTTTAAACTATTCATGCCTTGTAGTGGCCTGGGATTTATAGGAATCGGCAGATTTACCTGGCCTGTTTCAAGGAGATTTTCTAGGAAAAGAACTTAGCTTCAATGCTTGATGAATGGTCCATCTTGTATAATAAATGATGGTTGGTAGTTTTTTTATGGCAAGATTTTTATCCGCTTGGGGATAGGCTTTCATGAAGTTTGAATTTTGCAGTACAAATAACAACTTTTATCAGTTCTTCAATTTTACAAAGAGTAGTGGCAAAAAAAATGTAGGCTCATTTCATTATAAAAGGAAAATTTGTTTCCATCATTTTTTTTCAAGACTCCTTTCATTATAAAAGCAATCATAAAGTTTAGAAAACTGTTTGTTTATGTTGTTTGATCGATAAGCTGCGGATTAGTTATTGTTGAGTGAAGAAAGAAAAGGTTGTATCATATATATTTAATGATTTTTTGAGATCCTAGATTGACCGATATCAAGAGAGGATATAATATAATTTCAAATGTTGTTGAAAAAAAATACTACACCAATCTTTTGGTTTTTTTTTTATCAACATCCATATTTTTCAACTACGCCCTTTATTAACCAACATAGCTTTGGTGTCTATTTAAACATAATGTATTCAGCTTGATAAGGTCTGTGAAGGGCTTATATCATAGGTTAGTTACATGCTTCCACTTACTCTTTTCTTTATAAAATTCACAAACAATATATAATAGTGCATATCAAATGTAGAAAAATAGATTACTCGCTACCTAGTTCTTGCCCATTACTTGTTTTGTCAAAGGCCTCCTCCTCTTGATTCTGGTTTTTCTGATTTTATTATTCTTAAATGATTGTTAAAAGATTTGAGTTTTGCTTAGTGATTTAGTGAGCAAAAACATGAGTCTCATTTTTAGAATCTTTTACCTTTATTCATAATTAGTTTGATTGTGCATACTGCTATTATCATCTTTTGTTATGTGTTTTAATTATAGTTTGCTCTCCACTCTCTTAATTAGGAGAAGATGTTTTGATCTTAGTAAATTCAACACTATCTCATTGAAATATAAGAATATGTGGGCTGGATAGTTTTTTCACTTTCCTCTATTTGTGCACCTTTTTTTTTTTTTATCAAATTAAGCTCATTATGTTTCTGCAAAATAAGAATTTAAGGATTAGTAGGTTGGGTTAGGTCTAATGGGATTGAAAGTAAAGATTGAGTTATTCAAGTCATGTCATTGTTTCATAAAGTTTTTTTGTTTTTTTTTTAAATCATGCTATAAAGTCTTACAATTACAAGAACTTTCTTACTTGTGTTCTTATGGAATGTTATTGCCAATTAAAGATTATACGTAACAATGAAATCATGTGCAATATAAATAAAAACGTTTATTTTATCTTTAGTAATTAACCATGAACTTCCATACATTACTTCAAAAGATGTATTTGTTATTGAAATAGGCTTGAAAGTCCTTGACAATATTTTTTTTTGAAAGATAGACAAAAACAAATGACAATTGACTGTTTCTTTTCAATAGAATATTCATAAACATGAATAGTTATATTACTAAGAAGTGTAGGGTTCTAATCACGTGTCACTTTAGGATAAAAAAATCACATATCTATCTCATTTCAATAAATTTTCTTCTTCATGTGAGTTTTATTTATGTTGAACACAACTCTTTTTAGCAATAAAAGAATTTTTAACATCCTAAGTGCGACAACCATAACTCAAGTATCATCATGTTATTAAAAGAGTTACTTGTAAAAGACTTTGTTCACTTTTAAGCCAAAAGTCATGTCTTATTTTTAAGTATAAAGCTAAAAGGTGGGGAAAATATTTTTTCCCTACACCCATTAGTACAAACAATAGATTACAATAATAGTTCATGGAGTTTTTTTTATATAACTTTTTTTCTTTTGGTTATTGATTTTTTTTTAATTTAGTCTTATATGATATGTTTATGGGGATTTAGAGTTGATAATTTATTGTCTTTTATATAGTTATTGTAGTATTAAAAAAATATTACAACATCAGCATATTATTAGAAAATTTGCCTTTTATATGGTTATCGTAGTATCAAAAAAATATCTCAGCATCAAGTTGGTATCAGAAAAATATCTTAGCATCGCGGTATGATCTATTTTAAAAAAACTTTAGTTAAATAAAAAATGATTTAAAAAAAACTAGGTTATTAAATCTTATAGAGTTAATATGGTTTGTGAGTTTGACGAAGTAACTCTGGTTGCCCTAGTTTACGGGTTAATCAGAGTACCGTTTTTTTAATTGAACTTGATTATATAATTGTCTATTTTTTTTATCATATAGTTAAGAAAATAGTTTTGAAAAAAAATGTTATTAAATTTTAGAAAGTCTATGGGCCTGTTGACGGCTATGACAAGTTAAAATTTTTTTAATTGATTTTTTTATTTTATCTTTTGATATTGGGCTGATTAAGAATTGAGTTTTATAATTTGTTTCGTTTTGGTTTTTATAAGGGTTATCATAATCTTAAAAAAAAGTCTCGATATTAATTTGACGCTCAATTTTGCGATCGTCTATTTTTATTATCATATAGTTAAATAAGCAAAAATTTAGAAAAAAAGAGTTATTAATCCCAATAGAGTATATTACCCAGTTTGCGGGTTTGATATGTTGACCCAGTTTACCCAATTCACGGGTTTATCCATCAAACCTGGTATGTTTTTTTTAGTTTCTGGTCCTTTAATTTTTCTAGTTGTTTTATTTAGTTATTTCACTCTTATTCAATATTAGATTAATTGAGAAATAAAATTCATGATTTTTTTTAAAACTTTCTATAGGGTTATCATGATCTCAAATAAATATCTTTTTTAGGGTTGGTGCTCGATTTTAAAAGCATCTAAGGTTATCATAAAATTAAATAAAAATAATTTTCAAAAACAACAAAGTTATTAAACCCATTGAAGTCCATGACTCAGGTCGCAGGGTGACCGGGGTCGATCCAGTCTAGCATCGTCTCAATATATATATAAATTGTTTTCTTAAAGTTTCTTTAAAAGTTATGTCATGTTTTTACAGGTCATGCAATTTGTTTTTAGACCCATTAAATTGAATAATTCACTTTGAATAATCTCTCACGCGGTTTAATTCGAAACTTGAGTTAGGTAAGGAGCTGGGTTGACATGTTTTAAGATCGAACTGTTTGATTGAATTTAATGATACTGCCAAAAAAATCTTTATATTCTTAACATTTTTTTAAGTTTAAAAATAAATATTTAAACCGCAGCGAAACGGGGTGAATGTACTAGTTTCTTATTGTTTCACAAACCATCCACATTACTATTTATCCAAGAATTCAGCTAACTTTTCATTTATATTAGGGTCAATAATTTTGAGAGTCAATACATTATTTTTTATCTTTATATTCATTCCACCTATTCCTGTATGTTGAGTTGTTGATGGACTAATCTAGGCTTATTATTGAGCAAGCCTAGGCATGAACTTTTTACCTAATGACCAAGCCAGATTATATTTTCAAGTAGGGCTTAAGCTTAATATTTTTTTAGTTTGGAAGCCCCATAACATAATAATAATTATTTTTTAAAATGTAAAAATATATAAGTGCAGCTAAAAAAATAAACCCTAAGCATAATCACTTATCTCTCTTTCGTTATATCTTTTTCTATTGAATATCATGTTATTTAGATGTTATAAAGCTTAAATTGCACAAACCTTATCATTTTTAAAAGTTATCAAAAAAACCAATTTCACAAAGAATATAATTTTTACATCAATATGAAAAAACATTATGTGAGATTCGATAAGTGTTTAAAGTTGTTAATAGGCTAATTAATGCATAAAAGTTGCAAAAGCTTCAATTCCACAAACCTTATGTTTTTTGCACTAGTATGCAAAAAGGCATTATGAGACCTTAAAATGCCTAAAATTACTCAATAGGCTAGTGAAGGTACAAAAGCTGTGAAAACACAAATTCTATGAGGCATAGAAAGGTGCGTAAAGTTGCCCGCTAGGTTAGTTAACATAAAAGTTGCAAAAACACTATTTTCACAAGAAAAAAATAGACCCTAATAAGTGTTTAAGTAGGTTGGTTAATTGGTTAATGTACAAAATTTGTAGATGCTCTAATTACACAAATGTTATAACTTCCAGATCAATATGCAATATATTATGTAAGCCCTAGTAAGGGTGTTGTTGATAGGCTAGTCAAGGTAGAAAAATTGCAAAAGGCCCGATTCTCCAAATCTTATGGTTTGTAAAAGCTGGTCATGAAGCTTCGAAATGTGCCTAAAGTTGACTAGTAGGCTAGTTAAGGTACTAAACTTGCCAAAGCACTAATTCCATAAACTTTATGGTTTTGCACCGATATCTAAAGTCCTACCATGAAACCTTGAAAGGTTCCTAAAATAGTCTAGTAAGTTATTTAAGGTATAAAAATTTTTAAAGTCCTAATTCCACAAACTATATGGTTTCATATTGGTATACCAAAACCTACAATAAAAGCCATAAAAGGTGTCTAAAATTGCCCGATAGACTAATTAAGTGTTAAATGATGGACTTTCCTTCCATTAGAATTATCCAACCACAACATATTTACCTTTATAAATACTTATTTATCAAGCTAAAGTTCAAAACTATTTCCATTAAATCATTGGCAAAGATAAAAATCCCACCTTATCTTGCATTAGCCAAAAACATTATAGGCCTTGTGAAGCTACTAGGGTAAAACCAAGGAGCACTTCACCAGGTTTTAGACATAGAAACAGTAGATTTGTAATATTAAAACAAATGATTATACTGTCTTTTTTTTATTTTATGCCTACCGGTAATCATACACAAATCCCACAATTTTTAAGCCCACTATAAATAAAAGGATGATATCTATGAAAATATTAGAACTACTCTGTTTATAGTTACAAATGGTTCTTCTTAATTGAGAAACCAAAGTTTAAATGCACAAATAACACAAAACTTACAAACTTCATGTGAACAACAAAAATGCACAAATATGAGTATTTTGTACATGCACACATTATTTATATGTAGATTTATGCATACAATCAATGTAAATCCTTTAAATCATAGCAGTGTTTGGGATAGAATGCAACAATAAGGATGTAAAAATAAATGATATATTTTACATATAACCTTACAACATTATAGACATACTTCTTAAATGTTAAGAAAAGTAAAACAATGGCAAAGTTAGGAAACATAAACACTTTTCAAGTATGTATTTTTCTTAAGCTTTATATAAAGTAATACAAACTTTTTAATTCAATCAAATGAGTGATTAATGAATTTGATTATGGCGAGTAACTATATAATATGCTTCTTCTGCTTCAGTTGTCTTTTTATATAAGCAAACCTAAAATCAAATCAAAAAAGGAAAGGAAAGCGATAATAGAAATTGTATCAAAAGTAACCATTGTTTCATTGCTTTCTATAATGAACTCCCAGCATTCCAGTACTTATAGTATTCATTCACTTTTCAAAGTTCTTGTTGTCACATGTGTGCGGCGTCACTGCAACCGTCTTTTCGGGTCAAGATTTTCATGGTGATGGGTAGAAAGAATAAGGAATTCTTGTTTCTTATCAAAAAAGGGATTGAAGTCGCTACCTAATATTTTGATCATTAGAAAACCCTAATTAGTCTTAGAGTCTAGATAAGGGGACTAATTGTGTATAGCGAGGATGTATCACCCCTAGTAAACTTACCTAAGGTAAGTTACTTTGTTTGTTTGTCTGATATAAGGTATTATTGTGTGTTTATAATCATTGGTCTGTCTAAGGTTTAAGACATGTTCTCACCGGTAAAGAGATCATTATCTTATCAGGTTATAACCTAACCATTATAATGTCAAAACATATTTTTTGCATTTTTTTTAATATCGGGAATATATCTTACATATAAGTCTATAATCCTTAATATTAGAACAAACAAAATAATATTTTTGATAATTTTAAAATATAGGCCAAGTTTTTAAGGATTTTATAAATTGGTTATTAAATAAAAAAATTCATGCAAATATATCAACAAAACTATTTTTCTTGAATTTTCTTATCAGGTTAGAACCTAACCATTATAATGTTAAAACATATTTTTTATATTTTTCTTTAAATATCAAAAATACATCTTACATATAAGTCTATAATCCTTAATATTCGAACAAACAAAATAATTTTTTTGGTAATTTTAAAATATAGGCTAAGTTCTCAAGAATTTCATAAATTGATTATTAAATAAAAAAATTCATGCAAATATATCAACAAAACTATTTTCCTTGAATTTTTGTATTTAAAGATGCTAAATCAAGCATTGTGTTTTTTTTTATTATTATTTACACAAATATGATTTTATTTTTGAGAAGCTTGGTCATATGCATATAGATAAAAACACATTTTTTTTTTGTATTTTTCTTTGAATAAGCAAATTTTAATTGTAATTTTCTGAAATTTTTGAAGAAAAGCAAGTATATTTAAATCGGGTCAATATTTTACAATATAAATCTACCGCCCAAATATTAAATAAAATGGTTGGAAAATATGCAAGGCACCCAAAAATAATTTTAAAATGGTCATTGAATTTTTTCCAGGGTCTTTTGGAAATTATATAGGGTCTGTTTGGCAAAAGCACAAAAAATAAGAAAATAAATATTGCGGGAAAATAATAGGGTATATTTGCCAAACACGTCATTAACTAAAAATCAGAGGCTAAAAAAATATCTTAATGTTATGTTTGGCAAACACGCCTTAAGAACAAAAAAAAATGCATTTTTCTTTTGGTAAAAACCAAATTCGCCAAACACTGCCTTATTAAAAAGATGGGTTGGGTCTCTTAGCCTAAAGATCCAAGCCCATAAACAAGGTCTAGAAACACTGAAGATCAAACAAGTTTTTTTCTTGAATTTGATGAAGAACAGGAAAAACGACAAGAAATAAACCCAAAAAACATAAATTCAATTTCAGACCAAATTACGTAAAATTAAAGGCACAAAATCACACATAAACATCATTCAAACAAGATTTCGGGGCTAGATCATCAAAATAATTCAACAAAAGCCATAATTATTTGATTTTATCCAAAAAAATGAAAAGACAGAAACGAATATTAAAAGCCATAAAAAACAATTTTTTAAGCAATAAAAATTTCAGATTAAAAATCAATAAGTATGCACACACATGTAAGAACCAACAATCGACTAAAATGATACCCATATCAAAGACCTAAGGCAAAGTTCATAGCAAGAACATCATCCCAAAAAAGTTTGTAAACCTAAAAATCCAGCAACAAAACTTAAACCTAGAAAAAAATATAATATAACCTGGAATAACAACTAAACCTTGCAAACAAAGCTTAAGTATTCTTAATACAACCCACTTGAATCATCAAAACAAACAAGAAACAAAATCAATAGGAAAAACAATAAGCAAGGTCAAGTAAACCAGTGAACAAAAATAACATTTCTTAGATAAAAAAAAAACATTGTTTTATTTGATAAATTCAATATCTTGATGCTTAAACAATATACACATAACTTTAACAAACGTATCAGACTATCTTAAAACAATTTAAACCATAGCAACTTCAAAACTTAAACACATTTCCATAACTTCAAAAATGGTCATCTTAACATCAAAGCATGTAAAAAATTACTATATACTAACATTTAACACTTCAATGAACAAACTTAATCATTCAATCAAACTTCAAACAAAACACACACACACACACACACTAAATCATGCCATCACTAACCACCCCTAACTAGTCTGGATTCTACATCTATCTTTATTTTGTACGTTAATCCTCTAGTTCCTTTCTTAAATCAATTATAGGATTCCCTTTTCAACTCTAAAGGCATTTCCTCTTTTTTTTTCTGCCTTTTCTTTTCCAATACCCCTTTTTCTTAAAGAGCAACTACTCTTTTATATCTAAATCCAAAACCAGTCATTGCAAATCCAAGATGGTTTTGCACAAAAATAGGTGACTTAGGGAAGATTCATGTCCATCCTTTCCTAACCTTCCTAGAAAAATGGGTTTTGGTTCATTTTGTCGTCTTGTAGGTTCAATTCGATAAAGAGAAGGCAACCATGGAGTTAATCAATCAAGGGAGTTTTTCTTCTTCGGTCATAGTTGATTGAGTGTGCTACTTTGACAAGGTCATTATAAAAATTAAGAGATAATCATAACCTTGGTCTACCTGAACTATGCAGTGGGGATACATATGTAACCTTAAAAACAAACCACACTCAATTTGAAAGTCTAGAACTCCATATTCATTGCTTGGAAGTTTGACCCCTGATCAATTTCAATATGTTAATGCAGAGTGGCTAATAAGAGACAAAATGTTGTTTGATTCGTTGAAAAAGATAAGATGTAAATATTTGATGGGAGTGACTCATCCTTGTAAAGGATATGTTTCTCAGTTTATTGATGGATGTTAGAGCCTCTGGGGTGGTTAGAGATGCCGTATTAATTTATATAAAGGTTGTATCTTGATCAGTCTTCTCGGTTGAAAAAGGTGAAACACAATGACTGGATGACGTGTCATTCATTTTCTTCATTTAATTTTAAGTAACACATCATCCCATAAAACCCTAAAAATTATGAATTTTAAATAAAAATTTAAGTAATTTTGATTTGGTCATTGTACTTTCAATTTAAGCCCAAACATCATTGATTGAGACAAGACTAGCTAATTTTATGCAATTGGGATCCTTCAAGTCTAGCATCTTTAACAAAGTAACTCTTGGTTTCCAGTTTGTTCAATTTAATCCCCAATTAAGCCTTAAATTTTGATTTTTTTAATCTAGTCCTTAAAAAAGTTTGGTATAGCTCCCAATGTTGCTTGCTTTTTCTAGAACGGTCCTTGGTCTTGAATGTTTTCAATTTGACCCTTAATTAACCTTTAAACTTGAAATGTTTTATAATTAAACCCTTGATTACACCAATTTGGCATTTCAAAGTTTTAATTGTGTCCCTAATCTTTCAATCTTTGCAAATTGATCTGAATTAAGCCTTCAAAGTTATTATTTTTTTTTAATTGGGTCATTGATTGAATCATTAAAACCATTAAAAATTTAATAAAGTCTTTGAACTTAATTAATTCTTTCAATTTTGAGACCAAATTGACTTTTAGGTTTAATTTTGCTTCAATTGAATCCTTAAATTAAGTTAATTAAACCTATTAGAAATTTAATTAAGTTCTTAAACATAATTATTTCTTCTAATTTTAGTTAAATCAAATTTCAACCTTAAACTTTATTTTAATTACATTTTTCTCCCTTTCTTGTTAAAATACTTCAATCTAATCTGGCTAGTCATGACATTTAATTTATTGTAGCTTAAAGTCTTATCTTCTCATGTCTTGAAAATATTTAATAATTTTAATTTTTTTGAATTCTTGAATAAAATGTATTTTTCATAAAACAATTTTCAAGATACAACTAAAATTGGTTACAACACTTGTTTCAATAATTTTTACAAATTCAAGTTTAAATTGATTGCTTTAAAAGGAAAAATAAAGAGTTCTAATTTATAGAAAACATAATTAAAAATAGAAAATAACGTAATATACCATGGACAATTACAATAAAAGAGAAGCACAAAATCTGTCCCTAAGAACTTGAAACAGTAAGGAAAAAAAAGAAAGCTCAAACATATTAACAATTAATTATTCTCAACAAATTGGCCTGTAATCTTCAACAAATCCTCTCTTCTCTGCATTTATTCCAGACAATAACATATAAACAACAACTAATCAAAAGGAATCAAATCCCACAAAAAAAGAAACAGAGGAAAATCTGGAAAAATAATCTACAACCCATTAAGAACTAAAACTACATATAAATGCTCGCAATCAAACCCAATAAACAAAATAAAAACCATAAAAGAATATACATTTTTAGGTTTTCTCATATTCTCTAATCCATCTTAGAAGCATTTCCGCCAGCATCACAATCTTCATCATCACTGAAGCGAGAGCAAGGCATGCACTCTCCTTGCATCCTTTTCATCTCCCATGTGACCTCTTTCGATTCTTTACCACTTAAGGTAAATTAGAGTTTAGCCTTTTTCTGAAATGAGAATTCAAGGTTTTCTTGTAGAGGAGTGGGTTCAAAGTAAACAAGGATGAGATCTAGGCTCTGCGACATTAATGGTGGATTGGAGTGTTCTTACATGCCATGGGAATGAAGGATGGTACCAAAGAAAAAGGATGAAGGAGGGCAAAAGAGAAGATATGCAGAGATGAAAAAAGTGAGAGTAAATTGCCAAAGCTTAATTAGAAGCATGCAAAATTCTCCAGTTTTGTTGTATATATAAAGGCATCAAACCTAGTATTGTTGAACACCAAGCTCAAAGAAGAATAGAAGAAATAAAAATAAAACAATATTGAAAGAAAAACAAAAAAAGAATATCAATTAAGACGAACATACCAAATATCCAGTAAAAAAAAAGATATTTAGAGGTGAAAAAAGCGAGAATGAATGACATCAAGTAAAAAAAAAACTAAATCAATAACTCCAGGGAGACTAACTTAACCTTTCATGAAGAGATGATTGGTATCAAGTTCCCCCAATCACTATACTTGTAAGAAAAAAAAGGAAGAGAGATTTGGAAACTATCAACAAAAAATCTGGCCCAAGCTTCCGTTTGTTTCCTATAGAAAAAACAAAAGGTGATTTGAAAGATGCACGTGAAAGGTGAGAGAGAGAGAGAGAGAGAGAGAGAGATTTGGGCATCAAATTAGCCATGTCCCTCAAAATAGAAAAGACTAGGTCAAGATGGAAATACCCAGAAGTGACTAAATTCTCTGATATTTATAGAAGATAATACTAGATTATTAGTCGAGCTTCATTACAAGTAAATTTTTTTTGAAATTTGAATGTTTTCAAAATATCAAAACATTATTAATGGTTTTTTTAATAAAAAAAAAAATTACACTATATACTTGATAAGTTTTAAAAAAATCTAGATGGTTGGTAAAAATATACTAAAAAATTTTGGATAACAACTTTTTCTTAAAAAATATTGAAACAACAATATTTTAGATCAATTCGAGTCAACCTAGATTAATCTGACAAATTCACAAGCCTATTTCTACAACCATGATAAACTCACAAAAAACAACTCAAACAAATTATAAAGTTTGATTTCTAATCAACTTAATGTTGAAGGATGATATTAGAAAAATTAAAAAAAAAATCCGAGTCAATCAGGGTTAACCACTCAAACTCGCTACTCGGGTTATGAGAATGAGATAACCCTATAGAAAGCAAATTGAAACAAATTATAAAACTCAATTCCCAATAAACCCAATGTTGAAGCAAGAAATTAAAATAAAAACATTCAATAAAAAAAAAGACACAAAAAAATAACTCGAGTCGACCCGTGTTAATGTGCAAACCAGGTCATGAGACCGGGATAACCTCATAAAAAACAAACTAAAAAAATAACCCTAGTTAACCTACCAAACTTAAGGTTTCGGTCATGAGATAGCCTAATATAAAGCAACTTAAAATAAATTAAGAAGTGTAATTCTTAATCAACTTAAAATTGAATTTTTTAAAAAAATAACTAAAAAACATTACCCGAGTTAATCCAAGTTAACTCGTCAAACTCGTGACTCGGGTCATGAAACTGAGATAACCTGATAAAAAAATAATAAAATGTAATTCTCAATCAATAAAATATAGAATGATAAAATTATTGAAAAAAAAAGTCAATTAAGTTAAACCTGCTTCTCGAGTGATAAAGTTAGAATAACTCTATAAAAAATAAATAAAAATAAATCATAAATTTAATTTTTAACAAAGCAAAAATAATAATAAAAAACTATTGAAATTAATAATAATATTATTTTGTGAGGTGACACATAATAAAACTGCACTTATGTGATCTCGTTTAGTATTTTGTTAATTAATTAGTGCTTTCTAAAGTCAATAAAGAAAAAAAAAAGAAAAAAGAAAAAAAAAATCTCTACTCGTGAATAGAGAATATGGGATAAAACAAAGGCATGAAAATTAAGTAAAATCTCGACAATGGCATCTCTACAATAAATGGACGGTGCAGTCAGTATACACTGGAAATCCATTCTGTTTTAGTTTATTTGTTAATTGATAAGGAGAAGAATATAGTCAAAAAAAGTAATAAAATAGTAGAAAGTCACTAGTTAGTGATTAGAAATGAATTAAGGGTATTTATAAATATAGTTGTCCTAGGTTTAAACCTATAATTATATTTAATTTAATTTAATTTTTAATATTTTATAAATTATAAATATGACTCATTCAGTTTTTATTTTATTTTGTTTGAATAAGTTGTATATATTAAATTGAGCTGAGATTTTTGTGAATATTATAAATATTCACGAATTGAGTTTATATTACTAATTTTTAATTAGAACTAAAATTTTAGCTCAATATATTAACTTAAAACTTGTTATAAATTATAATAAATAATTTAGATTTCATATATTAATTGAATCAATCGATTAAAACAAAAAACATTATTGCAGGAGAGAAAAAATATATAACAACAAATATATACCAGAAGAGTCAAATTAACCAGGTTTTAAAAATCCTGACTCACCATCCAACTTATAATATTAGTTTCCTAGACTTTTTTATTAACTATTATATAATAGTGTTTAATATTGTAGTAACGGTTGCTTTTTAAAATGTTGTTTTTGTTTAAAAATATACTGAAATAATATTTTTTAAAATTTATTTACGATACCAACACATCAAAACGATTTAAAAACATAAAAAAGTTAATTAAAAAAAAATTAATTTTTTTAAACATAGCTTAATCACAAAAACAACAACTAATATAATATTATCTAACTTTAATCTTGATAGTTTTTTTGAACACCAGTGGTAGATAATTCATAGTTATCAGACCCCATAGTGCTTGACGGGTCAACTTAGAATTTGGGTAATTCAGGGCCTTGATCGAGTCTGTTTTATTGAAAATTGGGGCACGTAATTAGCCTAGAAAAAACTGATCGACTTGCCGGTTCAACCTGGAACCTAGGTGATCCAGCAAAACCTGGTAGAGACCCCTTTTTTTAATCAAATGTGTTTTTTCTCCTAGCCAGATATTTTTTTCTTCACATTTTTCAGTTAATTACTAACCCATTTCAAAGTTCACTATATAAATAATAGAAGAATGTTTTATTTTTTCAATGTACAATTTGAAACCCTTCAGTATATATACTTTATATTCACAAGAAAGAAATTATGCTTTTTTAATGTGGGAGAAAAAATCTTTTTGATTTAAATACTTTAACTTAAAGAATAAAATAATATATTTTCAACGTGAATAAAAAATCATTTTGAAATAATTTTTTAAACTTCATTATTTATAACATGTATAGTCTATATTCATATATATTACTTCTTAATTTTTTTATATAAAATATTAAAATTTTAAATATTTTTTTAATTTTTTAGGTTAATTTGAGATAATTCAGGTCCATTCGTATAATTTGAAACCTATCTCTTAACCAGGTCAACTCTATACCGGGTTTGAGAACCATGAGATAATTAGCGAAAAGTGAAAGAAACTTCAAAGATATATAAACAACCGAAAACAAGCTAGTAGAGCGCAGTACCTTTTTTTTTTTTATATTAATTTTTATTGTTTTAGGTTTTCGGTAGGAGTTTTCGCTGGGATACAATAGAGGGGGGAGGGCTTAAGTCGAAAGGGCGTTCCCACCACGCGTAGCGTAGCTTCTCCTTGTCTTCTTCGGATCCACCCTCTCTTCAACTGGTAATAATTTTAATCTATTTCTGTTTTCTTCTCCTTCGTAAATAGTCATTAGATCGCTTATCATCTCCTTCTTCTTCCTAGTTTGCGTGTAGTATCAACTTAAATAAAAAGAAAAGAGAAGAGGGAGAGATGGCAGATCGATTGACGCGTATAGCCATAGTAACCTCTGATAGATGCAAGCCTAAGAAGTGCCGTCAAGAGTGCAAGAAGAGCTGCCCCGTTGTTAAAACTGGTATTTTTCCTTTTTTTCTTTGTTTAATTCGTCTTGTTGTCTTCTTTAATTTATTGATTCACAATTTGTTCTTATTTTAATTCTCATTCTCCTCATTATTCACCTCGATTTGGCGAATCTGTTTTATTTAGCCCGTGATTGCAGCTTAGAAAGCTTTCTTATTTTCAATTTGGAGCATTAGGTTTTGTTTGAGAGCAAATAATAATAATAATAATAATAATAATAATAATAATAATAATAATAATTACTACTACTACTACTACTTCTATTGCTGTTGCTGTTGCTGTGGAATTATGATTAAGTATAAATAAGTAATGCTCTAATTACATATTACAAATCGTAGGGAAACTGTGTATAGAGGTGACTCCTATTTCGAAGATAGCTTTTATTTCGGAGGAGTTGTGCATTGGATGTGGTATCTGTGTCAAGGCAAGCTTATACTGTTCTCTTTTGGAATTCAATAATTACTGTTGTTGTTTTTGATACTTTATCGGATGTGGTATCTATGCTTAGCTTGCTTATTAGGGGATTATTTATCTTCTGATGCAGAAATGCCCATTTGAAGCAATTCAGATCATTAACTTGCCTAAGGATTTGGATAAAGACACTACCCATCGTTATGGCCCCAATACCTTTAAGTTGCACAGGTTGGCTGGCTGCCTTTTTTACCTGCTTAATAAAATGCTTTTCTAGTGAAAAATAAAAAACAAAAAAAAAATGATGCATTTGCAGGCTACCAGTTCCGAGGCCTGGGCAAGTTCTTGGCTTGGTTGGAACAAACGGCATTGGCAAGTCCACTGCTCTCAAAGTTCTAGCTGGAAAACTGAAACCTAATTTGGGTCGTTTCAATGTAATAAGCAGCCCCTTTGTATCCTTGTTCTTATTTCTACCCTATGACGATGCATTTGTGTTAGTTACTTTTTTTATTTTTCTTTGCAGAACCCTCCTGATTGGCAGGAAATTCTGACTTACTTTCGAGGATCTGAGCTTCAGAATTACTTTACCCGTATCCTAGAGGATAATTTGAAGGTAACCTTTCTGTTTGGGCACTGCTCAACTGCACTTAAAACTCTGTATTACTGCTAGATATATTACCCCCTGTTGTGAAAGAATAATGTCTGTGTCCCACACTAAACTAGGAGCCATGGTACTGTTTCCTTTGACCTATCTTGTCTGTGGACCACTTTTTCCTGAATGCTTGTAATTAAGTCTGATGATATCATTCAGATAACTGTGCTGTTAGGATTCATTCACTAAGGTGCTGTATAGACCTGTAAGATGGGATTGTCATAGATTCATGTGGTGGCGGTTGCTTTTTACTTGGAAATGTATTAAAATAATATTTTTTTTTATTTCTTAAAAATTATTTTTGATATCAGCACATCAAAACGATTGGAAAATACAAAAAAAAAATTAAAAATTTTGAAGCAAAGAAAAAAAAATTTAAATTTTTTCAAAATTGCTTTTGAAACACAAAAACAATCACGCTTTTATTGTGATAGCTTGAATCACAATTTGATTTGTATGCAATATGTCATGTAAGCTTGCGCATGCCATAATTTATTCTTTACCATGCAATCACTTCCCTTTGGGAATAACCAACCCTCATATTTGAAAAAATGTTTTATGGAAACAATCATGAAATGATGTTTTCTTAAAGAATGTATTTTGACAGGTTATGATGTAAAATCAACATGAAAAATCATGTTCAGGTTTATACTTGTGTTTTCACATCCTGATTGTTTTTGTCATGCCTCTTCTTTGATATACTTGCCTCTAGTTTACTTTTTGTGTCTTCCTACTAAAATCATTCTTGTTTCATACGTAGGCCATCATAAAGCCTCAATATGTTGACCACATTCCAAGAGCAGTTCAAGGCAATGTCGGGCAAGTGCTTGACCAAAAAGATGAGAGCCACAGGAAGGCAGAACTTTGTCGTGATCTTGATCTGAACCAGGTTATAGATCGTAATGTGGGGGATTTATCAGGTGGAGAGCTCCAAAGATTTGCTATTGCTGTTGTTGCAATACAGAATGCAGAGATATATATGTTTGATGAACCTTCAAGTTATCTTGATGTCAAGCAGAGGCTTAAAGCTGCCCAAGTTATCCGATCTTTGCTCAGGGCCAACAGGTTTGACTCCATTCTTTTCTTGTTGTTAGCTTTGCTTTGCACTTTGTACTGAGGATTTAGGTTGTTAAGACTGTGCTTTCACTTCAGCTATGTTATTGTGGTGGAGCATGATCTTAGTGTCCTGGACTATTTATCTGACTTCATTTGCTGCTTGTACGGGAAACCGGGTGCGTATGGAGTAGTAACCCTTCCCTTTTCTGTGAGAGAAGGTATCAATATATTTTTGTCTGGGTTTGTTCCTACAGAAAACCTACGATTCCGGGATGAATCTTTAACCTTCAAGGTATTTTAAATCCTCTACACATTTACTTCCCTTCATTGTATTATTTTTCTGTCATTAATTTTTTTTGTTCCTTTTCCCAGGTTGCTGAGACTCCACAGGATAATGCTGAGGAGATTCAAACATATGCACGATACAAATACCCAACCATGAGTAAAACTCAGGGCAATTTCAAGCTTAGTGTTGTTGAGGGTGAATTTACTGACTCTCAGATTGTAGTAATGCTTGGTGAGAATGGGACAGGGAAGACAACATTTATCCGCATGCTGGTATTCTCTCCGCTCATCAATCTCCCTTTCTCTATCTACAACATGATCTTCTGCGTGTTTAATAAATTATTTTGTTGGCAAAACGTGCAGGCTGGTTTGCTGAAACCTGATACTATAGAAGATTCTGAATCTGAGATACCTGAGTTCAATGTTTCTTACAAACCCCAGAAGATAAGCCCCAAGTTTCAACACAGTGTCAGACAGTTACTGCATTCAAAGATACGTGATTCGTATATGCATCCTCAGTTTGTTTCAGATGTCATGAAACCACTTCTTATTGAGCAACTGATGGATCAAGAAGTTGTAAATCTATCTGGTGGAGAGTTGCAAAGAGTTGCATTATGTCTATGCCTTGGAAAGGTAAAGAAATTTTATCAGGTCTACTTATCATTTATATCCGTGAATGAAGATAAGACTTTTGGATTTGTTTTGTTTATGCTTTAATTCATGATGCTGTTCTCTTAAAGTATCCTTTTGTTTTTTAACCCCTCTGTTTCATGTGTTGAGCAGTCCTGTGACATGATAGAGTTTTTACATGTAGTGCACAAGTTTGTTAAATAGTGGTTTTATAGATTCTGATTTTTGAGAGGTTAATGTGTTCAAAATTTATGTCAAGTCAAAATGCCTTGACAATACGTTGATGATTAATGATGTGTTGATTGCTTTCTTCCTCTGTTTTACTTTACTATATCAGGCAATTTAGTCCCTTCAGTTGGACATCTTGGATTGAATGGCTTGCTACTCAGCATTCTTCAAGATTGCATTTTAATATATTTAAGGTTGCTAAATATGGTCTGGTGTGTGGTTTTCTTGATGTAGCCAGCAGACATTTATTTGATAGATGAACCAAGTGCGTATCTTGATTCTGAGCAGCGTATTGTTGCTTCAAAAGTCATCAAGAGGTTTATCCTACATGCAAAGAAGACTGCATTTGTGGTGGAGCATGATTTTATAATGGCAACATACCTGGCTGACAGAGTTATTGTGTACGAGGGACAGCCTTCTGTGGATTGTACAGCAAATTCTCCTCAGTCATTGTTGACTGGGATGAATCTCTTCTTATCTGTAAGTCCAGTATTCTCATCCCTATTCTTCATGCATTAAGGAGACAAAAGGTAAAGAAAGATGAAAACATTAATGAAGAGACCAAGTCATTGTAGATTCTGTTATAAATCCATAATGATCCATTTATGATGTCCCCTAGTGTGGTGCCTGTTTCTATTCTTACCAGTTATGATTGAGATGAAATCAAACCAAGCTTACCTGAACAGTTCACAGTTGCTTGAGTAATCTGTATTGTCCTATATGTGACACATCTATATTCTTTTAGGCATGCTTTCATCTCTCTCCCATTCACTCTTCTCTTACTCTGATGCAGCATCTGGATATCACATTTAGACGAGACCCCACTAATTTCCGGCCAAGAATCAACAAATTGGACTCGACCAAGGACAGGGAGCAGAAAACTGCTGGGTCATATTATTACCTGGATGATTGATGCAACAATTGACACAGGTCAAATTTCTTGTATTCTATGTTGCAGCAAGTGTAGATACTAGACTCTTTTTCGGCCTGCCTGGGTATTGACTGGTTTTTTAATTTTATTTGCTGTAGGCATCGCACGGATTAATTTATAATCCTGGTCAAGGTGGCACCGATTTGATTAAATTTTCTATCCCAGTCAAGTCAATGTGCTATGCTGACAAATGACTGGATTTCCTCTGCCTGCTAAGCGGCCATGGTTTCTCTTTTCGCCTAAATGAGTCTGGTGGCTGCTCATGATGATGCTTTATGATATTTTCTCCTGTGTCGAGTTTTTTGTTCGCCAGTTTTTGTTTTTATGACATTAGGTGAGTGAATCATAATGATAACAGAATCCTTTTTGGGCATTTGCTGCTTCAAGTTGTATTTTGAATAGAATTACTATTAATCAGAAGAAATAACAAAAAAAGGGGGCAAACACTGAGCTAATAGAGGTCCTTGACTGTGTTTTGTATCTTGGCTTTGGTATTCTAGCAGGATAATTAATCCTTTGAGATTTTTTAGCCCTTTTTCACTGAATTTTATATATAATTGTATTTTTAAGTCTTGATTTTATAGAAGTTAAAATAATATATATATATATATTTTTATTAATAAAAACTTTTTTTTTAAAATCTATTTTGTAAATAACATAGGTTAACTTGTTAGCTAATTCATGACTTCTTCATTGTATACAGGTAAAAATCCGTGGTCTTCATTTTGATTAAATCTCGTACATATTGAGAGTAGAAAAAAAAAATAGGTTTGAGCAATTTTTATTAAAAAAAAAATAGGAGTTTTTATGTGTGGTAATTTCTTAATCTTGGTCTAGGTGATTCTCTCTAATTAGTTATATTATCTTAGATTCTTGCTTGTATTAAAAAAAAGTCATACTCAGCTTAAATTATCTTATCCTGGAGAGTATTTATTAGGTTTATTTATATTTTAAAGGCAGATCCATCCTAAGCCACGAAGGATAGACTTATTACATGGTCTAAAAAGGATATATGATTTGCCTGGTGATTACTTTTCGTGAATGCAATATAAGAGTTAGAAGGAATGGTCGGAGTATAATATGACCGTCATTACCAAGTAAATGCTTAGCTTATAGTTGAATATTTTACGAATCTGAACTCCGACTAAAAGTTATGAGACAGATCGTTACTCCTTACTTAATCTAGAATTGATTTATTCTTAAAATTAAAATGCATGAAAGCATTAATTCATACCTGATGTGTTTATGCATGAGCAGTATGTAAAACAAATGCATGCTAAAATTAAATGATATAGACCAATAAAAATAAACAAGCAAACAATCAAATATATAAAGTTTAGTCCAACAAGATAAGTCCTCAGTGGAGTCATTGTCTTGTCGTGGCGTGTACGACATCAAATGATGGAGCCCTTTTCTAGATTGAAGGGTGTTTTGGGTTTAATCATATAGGTATGATTTGAGGGAGTCATCATCTAATATTATAGTCATTAGAAAATCTTTGATCACCTAATATTATAGTCATTAGAAAATCTTTGATCTGCGAGAGTCTAGGTAAGAGAACTAGTTGTGCAGGGGGGAGATGCATCACTCCCAGTGCACCCAACTTAAGGTAAACTATATTATTGATTGATTATTATTCTTAACTGCGTTTCTATTCGTTGGTCTCATTTAAGGTTCAAGGCAGATCTCTTTTCGTGAAGAAGATTCTAACTTATCGGGTTAAATCCTAACCGTTCTAAAGCTTAATTTTTAGCATCATATTTATTTATTTTTTATTTTGTATACATGAGGGTATATGTAACAACTCCTTGTACTAAATAAAACACCAATCATATATCAAATGGAAAACATAGTATTTTTTTAATAGTTTTCATATAAAAATCTACCGAAATATAACTTGTTATTCACATATAATATGTTTACACTTCTAATATCCCACATTTCTTAACTCAATCATGACCCAATTGTTTTAGGTCTCAATCCCACAAACATCATTATCATCATCATCACAACCACAATATTTATAACATATATTGAACAACAATTATTATTATAGAGGAATAAATGAGATATACATGCATACATGGAACATGATTGTATGAATTACATAGTTAAGTTCATCTATTCAAGTTTAAACAGTAATTATACAAATTAAGTTATATAAATGTTTTAATATTCCAAAATACAAGGATATACTCCTTATAACTAGATAACAAAAAGTGAGCAAAAGCTAGGATCTATTCCTGTCGTGCATGCTATGATCCTGAAACAAAATACATATTATTGAAAACATGAATATCACAATAAGTATAGTAACACAAATATCCAACAATTAAAAAAAAACATGTATTCATATTCTATTCACTTCTCTCTTTTTGTTTTTCATTGAGACTTTCTCATTTAACTACTAAAACTGTTTCACCTTCCATTTTGAACTTTTATTCAAGATTCTATAAAATCAACCACAACTATTTCTGCCTAACACATTACCGATACCAATTACATCGGTATTATCATCACCCTATAGGCATCGATGCATGACGATCCCCTTACCCGGGACCTTAACGTACACTAAATGTATGTTAGTCGATCATGGTGATCCCCTTACTCGGGATCCTAACATACACTAAATGTATGCTAGTCGATGCCCTATAGGTATTGATACATGGTGATCCCCTTATTCGGGATCCTAACATACACTAAATGTATGCTAGTCCACGCGCCATAAACATCGTTACATGGTAATCCCCTTACCTGAGATCCTAACTGATTAGTACTTAAAAGTGTATTTTTATCAAGGTTTTATATCATCCTTTTGCATTTGAAGTATCAATAACTCCTTAACTAAAGTATGTTTTATAATAACAAGTTTGAAACTATAAGATACCTTTAATTTATGGCAAATATTCATCTTAAATGCAGGCCTATCACATAAATCAAAGGATTGATTGATGAGTTGAACTACTGAAATTGAGAAGACAAAGAGAGGGTTAAGCTTAGAAAAGAGATGCTGGTTCAGTCCAAACTGTAACACTGTTTAGTCATTGGGTCATATCTGGAGCTGTAGATCTTGGATTTCAATTTGGTTTATATGGCTAGAAAGCTAAGACATAGGCCTAAAACATTCATGGAAGTGCAAGACTCAATTCTATTGTTTGGAAGTCCAAATCTTAGCAACAATGGAGAAGTCAGAATCTATCCTGCAGCCCAGACACTGTTCAACCTATATCTCGAGTTCTAGAAGTCCAAATGCATTGATTCTTTTTTTGTTGGAAAGCTGAGACAATATCCTAGAACTTTCATGATTTAAGTCTGTTCAAATTCTGACGTTATCAATGACGTTTTGTTCAGACAAGAAGATAAGGATTGTCACCAAGTCAAGATGTGGCCATCCACTCAACAATTAGTCATCAAATCAATAGTTTCAAATTTTAGCCTATAAAAGAAGGCATTTGCCATGCATTTAGACATCTTGGTTTTTAGATCAAGATCATGTTCTTGCTCTCTCTCTTTATATTGTTATAATGCTGAAGTTTTGTTTATATTAATCTCTTGTTCATGCTTTTCATTTCCTTTCCTTTACTTAGTTAACTTATATCTTATTTATGTTCTTATATTGTTTATTTATGTTTCTATTCTGCATTATGTTTAGCTAAGTTTATTATGTTAAGGTGAAAAGGTTACACTAATAGTGTAAGAATAAGTATAATATAAACTCAACATGGACCTTAATGTTTGATACTAACATGTTTTATATTTGTTATCTTGTTCACTTTTAATACTTTGCTTGTTAAATGATTAATCTAGATTTATGTTGTATAACCCTTGCTATAACAAATACTTGGCACTTTCATAACCTAAACTGTATGGTATAACCGACACCTGTGCTATGAAAGGAACTTGTTTTGTTGTTAACATAAGTTATAATCATGAATGCCTGACAACATTTACAAGGATTAGAATTATTCGAATAAGATAACTAATGTAATCATGTTAACAATTTATAATCCGATTGGAACCTTCTTTGTGTGTGGTTTCCAGTTGAATAATAAGAGTTTATACTATACTTGTTTGAAATACCATTAGTGGATCCTCTAACCTTGACAATTACTTTTATCATTGTTTAATCCTCACATTAATCTTACATCTCAAAGTTCTCATCAACTTGTTGTTGTTGTTGTTGTTGTTGTTGTTGTTTATAATTTATATAGTTAACTTTCTTGTGGTTTGACCTCGGTCTTGCCGGGTTATTTATTACTTCGACACTCCTGCACTTGGGAGAAGACATCAATCTTTTGGTCGTGTCACTAACATACACTAAATGTATGCTAGTTCATGCGACATATCATACTTCTCATATTTTCTATGTCAGCGATACTTCCATTGCTTGGTAATTCACACAAAAGATCATTCACCTTGAACACATATACATTTGGGATACTATCCGAAATAACAACATAATGATGCAAACTTTCATTCTTTTATATGATATCCAACATTTGCTAATTCACATTTCACATCAATAACATCTTAAATCATGAAATTTAATTAGAAAGCATAGGTGCGGATCACCTACCTGCAGTAGAAACTCTTTTCGTGCTCCCCTGTTGTTGTTAATGCACCATACCTATTGTCCCTCCTGTAATCACATATATATCTCATAAATTATCCTTATTTAAGGATACATTTCATAATAACCATATTAATAGCAAATATAGGTTTTTCTTTCAATTATTCCTTTCTTTATATTTTACTTTTTTTTTTCTCATTTCACTCATTAATATTGTCATTCCTTGTCCGACCATAGTTATCATTACAAGTTTCCATTTTTAATATGACTCATTTCTTTTGGAAGCTAAGATATAATATCATATGTTTCCTGAGGGAAAGGATCCAAGTTTCACCTTTAATGCGTCTAGATAATTGTTTTAGTGACTTTCCGAATCTGACAACAGAGGTTGCATATCGACCTCTCCTCAGATTTCTGACTATATTTGAAGTTTTAGGACTTTGTTTCAAGCGAGATTGGTCTCGTTGGAAAGCTAAGACATGAGGCTACAAGTTTTCTAAAGAAAGGAGAACCTAGTTCTTCCCCCAAGACACTCGAAATTACTCATCAACGAATTAGACCTACTGCCCTATAGGGTCTGTCATGACCCAGTCTCGGTTGGTGATTCATAACTGGAGTTATATAGCTCCAAATTGAGTAAGACCAATTTCCTTAGTTATTCAACATCCAAAACTACAATTCCTATGAAGGAACCTGATTCTAATTATCTCATCCTCCTACTCGAATTCTCTTTGAAAGGCAGGAGATGAATCTGTCTAGATTCGTCAACCTTTCCATATACACACAACATCCGTAATTCATCTTTCCCTCTTTTATCTCAATCCCTAGCCATATCACATGCCATATAAGAGTGTCAAAAATATATTTTAAGAGCCGATTTACTCTAGTTATTTCAATCTTCCCTCTAGACATCAAAATAGAATATTTTTACCGATTTTACTAACTTTTCGAACAATATGCTTCTAAACACAATCCTTGCTATTTCAACATGTATTTTTTCTCATTTTGACACAATTAAACACACGTCATCAAGCTAAATATGTCAAATTAAACATCCTCCCCCTTTGATACATAATTGACCGGAAGCTTGGCCTTAAGGAACCAAGAGTTCCCTCATTCATTTCATGCTAATTTCATTTAATTTACACACACATTCACATAAAAAACAACTTTTTATAATAAATTCAATAAGAAAAACCACAATTTGCCCCTTTTCCCTCTTTACTCTTCATATGGTTGGCCACCCAAATACCCATGCATTTTCTTTGATGAATCATCATGATTTCATGCCCTCAATCACATACAACACATGAATTAACTTAATTTTAACAATTAATATATTTCCCCAATTCAAGTCTAAGAATCCTAATTAAAAATTCAACATTAAAGCATCAATTCGTAATCGAATTCGAAACAACTTATAGAATCTTGTTTAGAACTCCTTACCTAGTAAGAATTAAGGTCTCGATCCTCAACTAGTCGAAAATTTTTGCCTCCCTTTTTCTAATGACAGCCGACCCTCCCTCCTCTCTCTACCTTCAAAATTTCTTCTTAATCCTTGCTTACAAATATTGATTCTACCTATAAACCCTTAATCTTGGATGGGTTATTGAGATTTTTGATGTTTCTCTCTTGATTTGGCAAGAACAACATCAAAACTCCCTCCTTCTTTTTTTTTTTTTTTTTTTTTATAGCTGTTGTCAACTTTAATGGGCAAGAGATGTGTATTTATACCCCATAATTTCTCTTATTTGTACTTAGACTCCATTTCCTTTGAGTCTATTATTTTTTCCCCCACATCTTTTTTCTTATAATTAAGTTATACCTCTTTTCATTTCTTATAATTCCACCCCTCAACTTTTTATTTTAGTTTATTTTTTTTAATTTAATTCAACTCTCAGTATTTGCAGGTTAAATTTATAATATCTCAAAATATTTCATCCGAAAATTTATATCTGAAAATTTTTGAATTCCTGTTTTATTTAAATTTGTACATGAATTTCTTCACTTTTTTTCATTTATTTAGTTTGTAATTTAAGCAAACATTTATTTCCCAGGATTTACACTATACTTTATAGTGTAATTTTATACTACCAAATATTAAAGTCTATAATTAAATCCTAATACTTTGAATACTAATTAAAAAATTAATTGTTATGAGATTTTTGATATTTTTGCCAAATTCTAATCGATAATCATAAACAGGTTACAATATCCATTCTATATTTTTAAAACATGATAAAAATAAGATTGTTTTTTTTAGAAAATATACATGAAAAACCTTTAGGATTTAACTGTATGCAATTAAAACATTTAGTTAATTAATTATTTTTTTTATCTTTTCCCTTTTTTCCCCATCTATTTAATGCAAAATAAAAAAAGTAATAAAAAGAAAATACAACACACATGCATTCTTTTTTTTTTACTATAGTTTTTACTTACATACCCCACAATTGATACTCCAACCTTTCGATTTAAGTAACATGAAAAGGTTCAGGGGTTATATATACTCTTGAACCACTCAAGTAAAAAGGCTCACAGTTTCTATTTTCTAAGTATTTGTATTTTAATTCTTAGAGCATATATCATACAAAAACAAGAACAAACACTCTTGTTCTTATAATTTAAAGCTCATTTTTTTTATTTATTGTATTTTTTATTATTAAAAATCACTGATTTTATCATCGGAGGGTCCTTAAACCCCACTAAAAGGGATTGTTTTTGTGTTTGGGCTTCTACTACTAACCATTAACTTTGTGAACTCTGAAGAAGGAAATATTGACGTGAACATATGATTATTCATTATCTAAGCACAAAAAAACCCCATTCTTGGGCATATTTGAATTTGAAACATCAACAATTGACATTGTCTGTTGAAAATTGATTAGAAAGCCATCAATTATTCTTCCTAAACTAATTTGACATCCATTATCAGCTATCAATGAAAGACAATCAAGATTCCCTTGGAAACATCAGGCCTTGCCACCCCAATAAGTCCTAACACATGATGTAGCTCCCTCAATCTCAACTCCTTAACCATAAGTTGTCCCCTCTGCCACGAGACAATTATATTATCCAAAAGAGGTTGGGCAAAGCAATTTGGAGAGCTTTCCACCCCAACAATCTCCTAGTTCCTTTAGAGATCATTCTCATTGACGTGAAGCTCTACTAATAAATGGTCACCTAGATATGATCCCTTTGACCACAATGAGATAAAAGTTAGCTATCAATCCTATTGTTCCACGCTAAAATTCTCTAACTCTTATAGCCTATTAGACAACGTTTAGGGAGAAGTTTGACTAGTTCTAATTTTATATTTATGATGTGACTAGTTAAAGTTGCTTGGTTAAATTAGTTAGTTGTTCTTTAATCAATTTTTTTTTATCTCTTTAAAAGATTCTTATAATTGTTTAATATTAAACTTTGTACTTAGCCATAATTAGGTCTCTAGCATCACGATTTTAGGGTTTGCCAATTTTAAAATGGTTTTAACCTTAGTGTTGCTAAAGACATCACCAACATCCTTATATGTGTTATACTATTGTTTTAAATAAGGATTGAAATTCTTCTCTTGCCTTTAGTATTGATCGAGATCCAAATACTTTTGGATCAATTATACTACGTGTTTTTCATTTCTTCCTTCCAACAAGAAGAATCTACAACTATGAACTTAATTCTAAGTAGAGTGAGGTAACAACCTAATAAAATCAAATAGAGTTTAAGGATATCATGAACATCTATCATATTATTCATGATCAATTTCAACTTACCTTTTCATATGTGATAATTAATAATTATTGTTCTTATTTGGTTGACATACAAATGTTTATTTTTTGTGTAAACAATGACCTCATATTCTTTTATCTCTTAAATGAAGAAATATTCCCCCTATCATATTTACACTAAACTTGATCGATTGAATCAACCAACTATGACATAACAAGTGACATTATTCATCAAACATATTGATCATGTTTAAAAATGTATTTGATGTATCAATCATTTTAATTTAAAACAATATGATCTCTAGCTTTTATACGTGTTACTTAAAGCCTTACATATTACACTTGATCATTTATCTCTTGCATAAAAAAAAATTCATAATTCCTCTTTTAAAACCTAAAGACTTCTTCGTAGAAGACTAATTAAAAACCCTAAAAATTATCCATCTTCTCAAATATTACTAAAATGGTAGCCTGAAGCACTATTCCTACGAAACCTATGTTAATAGCTCATTATTAAAATTACATAGACTATTTAATAGTTGGTCCACAATTAGTGTTACAAAGAATATGACTAAAATGGTAGCCTAAAGCACTATTCCTACAAAACCTATGTTAATAACTCATTATTAAAATTACATAGACTATTTAATAATTGGTCCACAATTAGTGTTACAAAGAATATATAAAAGGAACATCTTGGTTTATTTTTTAAGAAGGTTTTTAAGAAATAAAAGGATCATCCTTTCATTTTGGACATTGAAAAAGAAAGACTTTTCTTTTAAGATGACCATGTCAACTTGAATGTTTGAAAGAAAATCTTTTCTCAATGACCCAATGTTGCTATAACTAAATATATGAAAAGGTCGGAAAGAATGTAATATCATTTTTAGTGAATAATAAAGGTATCAAAATTTTTTTGACATAATTCAAATATCCAAAGTCACTTAAAAGCCTAACAAATATTTTTTTTCTACCCTCTCTATATTCTAATCAAGTTTATAACACATTTTTAATTAGGTATGAATTGCAAACCATTACCTTATATGATTTGATATAATAGGTATTCTTGACCTAGTTGGTGTGGAGCTTATACTTTCACATATATTAATATCAGTCCTTTTAAGGACTTGGTGTTTGGCACATTTGAATTCAATATGCCGATAAGGAAAGGGGAAGAAATAAACATCCTTTCTACCATTAAAAAACATAGTCTTTTGGCTATACAAGGATGTAAAGATCTTATTATTCGAAGTAAAAAAATCTTACCAAAGCATAACTACAAATGACAATAACCTAAATAAAGAGCAGGATTGCAGACTTAGGGTTTTTTTTTTACTGAGTCACATCTATTAAGCTTTAGAAGAGTGTTATGTTAAATGTGAAGGAGAACCTTTTATGATAAAAGAAAGCATTTATAGGGTACTTTGGTAGGTTTGGGAGTGGACAACTATCTATTTCCTAAGGTTCAGTAATGTGGAGACGAACCTAGATGCAAACTCTTTGTTTTAGGAATAAATTTATTAATGTCATCTATCTATGAGTTGCCTTATAGGGATTATACAAAATTCTTCCTAATCCTCACAAATAGGAGTGGCCTTGTAATATCTCTATTGGCTTCAATGAGGATACATTCTTTATGGATATTGCTTCTCAAGCACCAAATGGTAGATATAAAATGAGAGGAAAACACTATAATTTAAAAAAGTATTTTGACATGTTAGGATCTACATTTCTAGTTGGTGATAGACCATGTTTCAAAGAAAAATTAATATTCTTGTAAACCTTATCACTATTCTTGTAAACCTTATAACCCTTATATGATGGCTATATAATTAGGGTTCCTTTAAGGTATACCATTCTCCCATGCTCTATGTTAAGAATAAAATTGGTTTGAATAAGATAACCTTCAATAGTCTAGATCAAGTTAATGAAGTGACTTAGCAGTAAAGTTTTATTTCACGTACTTTTAAGTAAAGGACTTCTCATTAACTATGAGTTTTCAATTAAGGTTCTTTATATATATATATATATATATATAAAAGAAGACCTTAGACCTCATGTATAATAAGACTTCATTAGAGGATGTGGCAGTAAGGTTTTTTTTGGAAAAAAAAAACTATAAGGTAAGGGAAAGATCTTTGAAAGCCCAATTACAAGATCAAGTAAAAAACATACACATAAAGCCTTAGGTAAGAGCATTTGTCTTTAATTGCTTTAATTTTAATTTTTTATTTATTTTATGGTTTTATTATATCTTCTTGGTGCAGTTCCTCACCTTGTTATTCATCCCTAACCTTAACAGACAATTAATCCTATTATGCCTTAAAATCTTCCATCATTTGATAAAGAAAAAAAAGGATGAAGCTCATATTATTAATTTTAGGATCAGACCTTGGATAAAGTTCTTTAATCAAATTATCTCAGCACTCATATACTATTTAAACTTTGTCTTACCATATTTCTTTATTTATTATAACAATTAGTTTTTCTTGTTGCATATTCTCCTCTTGTTCCTATTACATAGATGATAACAATAAAGGTTTGTTACGCTTAACATCTTTAATTGAGTGTTACTCTTTCGTTAAAAAATGTGCCACCTTCTACTGTAATGATTCCTAAAGAATCTCAACCATCCCTTATTGATATGGAAAGAAACCCTTTGACTATATGCTTCTACTAAACCTGGGTATACTTCATCACTTATAACTTTCCATTCCTATACAAGATGATTTTTCCATAGTGATACTAGAGTAAAAAAACCCACTTGTTACTAAAGCTAAATCTTTCAAACCCTCGATAATAAAATCTCTTAGGGTACATATGTTTTTTGGTTAAAGGGAATGCATCTTAATATAAGCTTTTTTTTACAGGGTTGATGCTATGTTGAGAAAGTACGTTTTCAATTCAAAAGAGAATAATAGTGAATAAGAAAGTGAAAGGAATTAGAATCCTAACACAATTGCTCCCAATATCTTAGAAGTCTCATAATTTAATGATTTAATAAGTGGTTTTCTCTTCTTGCTTTTATGGTATAAAATAGATACAGACGAGTGGAATGTAACCTAGAAGAAAAAGAGCTCATATCAATAGTTGGTCCAATTTTAAATTATCAAATAACTAACATTCTTAAAGAGTCTATAAGAGGTGAAATCTCTTGTCTTCCCATGAGTAATTGATTAATGACATTATACTCCTATTTAAAAAGTTGTTATATCAAGCTAACTAGCCATAATAGCTCTTTCTTCAAAATAAAGTGTAAGTTTGTATTATTAACTTAAGTCATAATCTTTTATAATTTTAATGCTAATAGATACTTTCACATATTGTGTAATTAGAGAGCTTTAGATAATCTATTTTCTCAAATCTTGTCCCCTTTACCAATGAAAATTTCTTCTACTAAATTAGAGCATGATAAAGACATCAAATCAAAGAAAAGTTCGCTTACCAATGTCAAGGAGATCCTAGCCATACTTGCCCTAGGATATAGTGTTTTAGGAGATTGAGTCACCACTAATCTCTTAGTGTAGCATTTAAAAGGAATCTCTTAATAATCTTTGTATATTAGATCATAATATATGCAAAGCTTTAGTGTAGCTATATTTAAGTATCAATCCCCTTTCTAGCACTAAAGAATCCATAATAAAGTTTATAGTTATAAAGTTGTTCATGAATTTTTTTTTTCATCTGAAGGTTGTCCCAAGATATTTAGTATTTGATAGTCTAACAAGCTTGCTAGTTTCTCAATGATGCATTAGCACAACTCCAATTCTAAAATATTGTCAATTTGGTGAGACTTTGATGAAAACTCATTGATTTATTATCAAACATATTTTAGGGTTAAAATTATCGTCCTAGTTGTATGTCGATCCATAAAAGAGACACATCGACCTAACCATTAAAACCAAGTTTAATAAAAACATCGTCATTTTTTTTTATAGAAATTTTGATGAAAACTCGTAAATGTAATTTTTTTCTTTATTCTTAAAAAATAAATATTCATAATGAAATTGTGTATTAAAGCCATCGACATGCAATATAACAAATTAAAAATGACATCAACTCCTAATATAACAAATATAAAATAACATCCATAACCCATTTGACAATTCAAAAACAACATCCATACAACACTTAGAGCGTGTTTGGCAGTGTGGTTGCGAGTGCTTTTCAAATAACTTTTTGTGCCAAAATGCATGCCAATGATGTTTTTTCATTTTTTAAAAATCATTTTTGATATTAGCACATCAAAACGATCCAAATGTACAAACCATATTAAATTTTAGCAAAAAAAAAAATTTCAAATTTTTTGGGAACGCGGGTTGAATCGCGTTCCCAAACGCTTCCTTAACAATTCAAAAACAACATCAACACACATTAAATTTCACATAAATACCAAACTATTACACCTTAGATAAAACTATTGCAACCTAATCCTCTCAACCCTATCGCAAGGTATTGATTCCAACCTTATTGTACCTTGAAAAATAAATTATCGCGACACCATACCCTTGAGTTGCCAGTTTTCATATAAAAGTGTGAACACCAACCCTTATTTTACAACAATCATCCACAATAAATTAGCAATCAATAAAAAAAAATTTAACAAATCCAATATTCAATAACATGTTAAAATTGTTCAAAGATTCATCTGGGGTTCAAAATTAACCTTTTGTAGTTGTTGCGATAGCCTATAAACTACTAGAGCAATAAGTGGATAGTGTTGATTTTGGTAAGATTTTGATGAAAACTCATTGATTTATTATTAAACATATTTTAGGGTTAAAAACATCATCCTAGGTGCACATCAGTCTCTAAAAAAAGGGCCCATCAACCTAAATTTTTAAATCAAGTTTAATCAAAACATCACTAATTATAAAAAAAAGACTTTATGAAAACTCGTAGACGTAATTTTTCCTCTTTGTTTTTTAAAAAATAAATATTCACAATGAAATTGTGTTGTAAAGCCATCAACACATAATATAACAAATTAAAAATGACATCAACTCCTAATATAACAATTCAAAAACAACATCCATAACCATCGTAACAATTCAAAAACAACATCCACACGCAACTTAATAATTCAAAAACAACATCAACACATCAAATTTCATATTGAGACCACACTTCAGATAAATCTATTGCAACCTAATCCTCCTAACCTTATTGCATGGTATTGATTCCAACCCTATTCCACCTTGAAAAATAAATTATTGGCAACATCATACCTTCGAGTTGCTTTATAGCGGTATGAACCCCAACTTTTATTTCACAACAATCATCCACAATAAATTAACAATCAATAAAAAATATCAAAATAACAAATGCAATATTCAATAACATGTTTAAATTGTTCAAATATACATTTAGGGTTTGAAATTAACCTTTTGGAGTCGTTGTGATAGCCCAAAAGTTACTAGAATAATAGGTGGACAATGTTGGTGTGAGACTAACATGTGATGACATGTCGAGGAAGCTATCGGTGCATGGATCCAAGCTTTGGTGAGGGTTGTTGTATGTGATCCACTTGATTGGGCACACATCCTCTTTATCTTTTTTTTGATCAAATGTTAGAAATTTTATAGATAAAAAAAGAGCTAGCTGAAAAACTAGCAAGCCAAATATACACATGTACATAGCTAGTAGAGACATGATCCCGGCCAGCATAGAAGAAAAATAAGTCAACCCAAAGAAAAAGAACAACGATTATTTTAGGAACCCAAAATCAAAGGTGCCTAAAATAACCGGGCAAAAGACAGCCCATACACAAACTATCTGCTTAGGAAAGCCCAAAGCATATACATATACAAAAGATGTTAAGGCGAGCCACATAAATTATAAACTACAAAACCATGATGGTGAGCCCAACCACAAGTTGCAGCACGTAAAAATACATGCACTGCCAAGACGCTCCATGCACGCCCAAGACTTCTGCATTTATTTACAAGACGTCTCCAGTAATTAAAAGACGAATAGAGGAAGAACCCACCTGCACTGAAGAACCCAACCATAGAGGATAATAACACCAGCAATGTAGAAACTAGGTGTAACACAAAGCAAAACCCCCGGGCCCACCAACTGGCTGCAGCACGTAAAAACCATGCATGCCTAAACTTCACCATGCAAACACGTGAAGAAAACGAATGCCATGAGGAAGAGAAACCATGAACAACGAAATAAAACCATGCAGGAGACATCAACAATGGACAGGGAACTTCTACCAAGTGAAGACAAGTCAGCGAAAGAATGCCTGAAACACAGGGCTGAGACCACCAGGCGCCCATGCTAAGATGATCAGCCAACAAGCAATTTGAATGGGTCTGTTTCATGAAAATGGAAGATAGTATAAAACAAAATTTGAAATCTTCTGAACACAACATCAACTTCCCTAGTTTTCCCCTAAAAAACCCTCATGTTTCTTTCCTCCCAGATGAGATATACTGTGATAGCCAGGGATACTCTTCTCATCCTAAACTCCATATTGCATCGCGAAGCAGACAACCCAGGAATTGCACTGTTCAGAGTAAACATTCTCCTGCCAATCTGCAGCCAAGATTTTATCTTATCCCACAAACCACCCGTCCAAACACAAGCAAAAAACAAGTGACTATGAGATTCCACGCTGTTGTAACCCATTTTTGGGTCCCCCCACAAAAATATAAATATATAGCCGGAAGAAATTAGAAAAATAATAAGAGGTGGGAGTGGTTAGAAAAGAATCAGAAAAATTGATGAAGGAGGTTCAGAAATACAAGGAGTGAAATTTTTTACAGGATATACTTGAATGATGAGAGCCCTGTTAGAAAAGAAAAATTAATTTTGAAGAGAAAAGGCCAAAATTGGATGTTTATGGACTCAATTGGATTTTATTGAAGGTTTAATTGAATTTATAGAGGATTTGATTGCAAGAAAAATTGATTTTTAAGTCAATTTAGGCTTTAATTGGAAGAAATTAAAGTTCTGGGGTCGAATTATAATTTTTGAGAGTTGATTTGGTTAAATCAGGGGTTAAATTGAAGAAATTGAAAGTTTGTTGATCAATTGAGGGTCAAATTGCATAAATCAGAGACCAAGGACCGAAGTGAAACACACGGCCAACTATGGGGGGCGGAGACCGAAATACTGTTCCTCTTTCTTCTTCCCCCGAACATGCAGCGGGGAAGAAGGAAAAAGGAGCTTTTGTTTAAATTTTGTCGGGGCCTCTCTCGCCTGGAGCCCACCAACCAACCCGAGGCCCCATGCCGTTGGAGCCGAACCTCGACAGTAGCACCCAATGATCGACCAACCGCTGCGTGCCCTGCTCCCCATGCGCAATGATGCCTTCCCCGCTCCCCCTTCTCCTATAAATACTGCTCTTAGCAGCTGTATTAGGGGGGGATTTTTTGGAAGAGAGAGAGGGCTGTTTTGAAAGACACAGGGGGAGAGATTTTTTGAAATTGATAGAGGAAGAAGTTTGCAACAAGGAGAGTTATGGTGAGAGGTTGAGAAGAGAGGAAACGAAGCAGCAAAGGACTACTCGCCACCAAAGATAGCTCACCACCTTCTTCCCACACGCCGCGCCACCATTGAAGAAAAAACAGGAACCTTCACCTCTACGCAGACGAAGAACGAAGCAACAAAACACAGCAACACCACCAGGAACAGAGCACCTCATCATCACCACCAGCTGCCATTGTCTTACCCGCCAGCAACACCACCGTGAGAAACAGAAGGAAGAAAGGGAAGCAGGGGAGAACAGAGCTGAAGAAAAGACGCATAGTAGAAAAGGAAGGAAGGCCGCCACCACCAGCGCCTCCACGAAGCAGCGGCAGGGAGGGAAGAACATCGCTGGCAGCAGAGAACACCCGAGAACCAACAAAGAAGGAGCTGACAGAAGAAAACAGGGAAGGAAACCAGAGGCTGGCGCCTCTGCACGGGGAAGAGGAAGAGAAAACAGCTGCTGTCCCCGGCTTCCACAGCCATCGGCCACCATCCAAGCCACCCCCGGTCGGCCACCACCAGCACCACCGCGAGTGTACGCCATTGCCACCGTCTTCAATCACCGTTTCCGCCACCAGGTTTGCTCCCCACGTCGCTGTGCATGCACCATTTCCTTGCATTTCACTGTTCAAGTGAAATATAATTCACTTGAACAGTGAAATGCTATTTTACTGTTCGTGCAATATAATTCACTAGTTACTGTGCATATGCACAGTAACCCGGTGACTGTGCTGGTGCGCAGTAACCAGTCTATGTTTGTTTTGGGCTGGAACCCCAGCCCAGCCCATGCTGCTGGGCTGAGTCCAGCCCTGTAGAAACCAGGCCCCAATTTATTTCGGGCCGATTTTGGTCCAGTTTTCTTTTGGGCCGGGTCTGGCCCGCTCGAACAAAAATTCTTCAAAAAAATTATTTCAAAAAATATGTGATTTTCTGTAATTTTATTACTGTATTTTGATCAATATCGGTTTGTATTTTTATACTGTAAAGATACAAATCCGGTATTAAAATAATCGGTTTTTGTCAAGTTTTCAAAAAAAATGTTTTGTTTTCATGTATACGGCCTAGTCTCTTCAATATATATATATATATATATATATATATATATAAATATTCTAACATCATATTTTCACACAACAAAGAAAATTTCAAAAAACAATATATGTATTAACATGCATTTCGGCTTTAATAACCAGTTTATTAAAACCATGAGAACTAGGCCAATATTTCAAAAATTCTAAAAAAATCTTTTTGTCTTCTTTTAGTATCTGGGATTATGAATTTATACATAAAACATATTCCTGATATTAAAAATATGGTTTTTTTTACATAGATATTAGAACGATTAGGTTTTATCCGATAAGATAAGGACCTCCTTATTGAGGAGGACTTTTCTCGAACCATAGACGGACCAACAACTAGGAAACACAACGAGACCTTGAATTTTATCAGACAAATAAACAATGCAGCTTACCTTAGGTAGGACGTATTTGGGGTGCTAATACCTTCTCTTTACGCAACTAGTCCCCGTACCCAATCTCTGAGACAAGTTAGGGTTCCTAGTGACCATAATACTAGGTGGCGACTCCCATTCCATTTTCTACAAATAAAAGACAATATTTTCTTGTCTCCCCACATTTGCCAGATAGATACCATACACATTTCCTAGATTTTAAAAGTGGAATACTCGCCGCGACGCCGCACACCCGCGACACATGCCATGCTGCAGAAAACACAAGCAGGATCAAGAGGGATGAACCTCAATCGGTCACGTGTTCGAAGTTTGCCCAGGATAGCCAGCCAGAGGATGAAACTGTACTTAGGCAGGGACCACTACTCCCAAACCACTCGATTCCATGAGACAACTGATCCAATCGGTCGAAAGAAGTTATATGCATGGTGAAGGAATGGGCCAGCAACAAAAGACCACTGACTCATCAAGGATATGTTCACCTCTGAGTCCCCACAATGCTGAGAAAGGAGGTCCCTTACAGAGAGGATAACTTTCCACAATGGGGAAGAAGATGAATGTGTTTGAACAGACCAAACAATGCCACTCCTCAAATAAAAATGATGAATCCAGCGAATCCACACTGAGTCTGTTTTAAGGTGAATATTCCAGAGCTGTTTACCAATAAAGCTTCGGTTGCGGGCTTTGAGATCAAATAAGCCAAGACCACCTTCTGTTTTAGGCATACAAATAGTCTTCTAGGCAACCAAAGTTGAGCTATTTCTATTGACATCTCCAGTTCATAGAAAGTTTTTGCAGATGCTAATAATATTCCTCAGTACAATGTTAGGGATGGGAAAAATATTTAGCCAGAAATGAACTTTCCTAAACAGAACAGACCGAAGGAGTTCTAAACGCCCAGCATATATAAGATATTTGCCAATCCAACCTTGGATTGACGACTTCAAATCCAGTAGAAGGGGCGAGAACTGGCTGGCTAGAAGCCTATGGGGACTCAGAGGGACCCCAAGATATGTGAAAGGGAAGCTACCTTCTCTGAAGCCCGACATAAAAAGAATAACTTGCTTTTGAATAGTGCCTACTCCCCCAAAGAAAATGGATGATTTTTGCGGGTTTATATCCAAACCAGATGTCTAGCCAAAAAGTGATAGCTGTAGAGGAGGCATTGAACCGAATAGGAGTCACCACGAGAGAGAAGTAGAACGTCATCTGCAAAAGCAAGGTGACTGATACCTTGCAACTCACACTTGGGATGGAAACAGAAGCCCTCCTGTTGAGAAGCTAGCTTGAGCATTCTGGAGAAATACTCCATACAACATATGAAAATGTATGGGGATAATGGGTCCCCCTGTCTAACGCCACTGTTCCCCAAGAAGAAACCATGAATGTCTCTATTAACTGCAATAGAGAAGGAAGCGATGGACACACATTGCATTACAAGGGTAACAAACTTGGCTGGAAGGCCAAGGTGGCAGAGAAGGTTTTCTATAAATCCCCATTGGATAGAGTCGAATGCTTTTTTAAAATCAACTTTCAACAAACAACGAGGAGATGATCTCTTCCTGCCATATTAACAGAGGAGCTCTTGCACAAGATTAATATTGTCACTCATAAACCTGCCACCTAAGAATGCATTCTGCATGGGGCTAACAATCTCCTTTAAAACGTGAGCAAGACGACCAGCAAGGATCTTGGCGATCACTTTGTAAATGACATTACAACAGGATATAGGCCTGAAGTCTGAAGGAGAAGAGACATTCACTAACTTGGGGACCAAAGAAATAATAGAATGATTAACCTACTTAAGGAGACTGCTCGAATTGAAGAAGTCCTGCACCGTTGCACAAAAACCCCCACCCACAACAGACCATGCTTATTTATAAAATAAGGAGGAATAGCCATCAGGCCCCGGGGTTTTATCATTGCCAATACTGAAGACTGTCTTGCGTATGTCCTCATGAGACATAGGAGATAAGAGGAAGTTATGTGAACTAGAAGGAAGACATGGGCCACATCTAATAACTGCACTGTTAAGGGGAGTGGTGATTCTGGATGTGCCTAAGAGGTGCTGGTAATAGGCAACAAATTCATCGCCTACTTGCTGTAAAGAGGTGCTAAGACCACCATGGTTGCACATAATAACAGAGATGAAATTCCTCCGATGGTTCTGACCCATGAGAGCATAAAAAAACTTTGAGCTTCTGTCACTATGTTAAAGAAAAGTGTATTTGGTCTTCTGACTGAAGAACTGTTTCTCTGTAAATTTTAAAGTAGACAATTTAGAGCAAAGGAGACGGTTTTGAGCATGTAAAAGTTGGTTATCCATGTCCTGTTGTCATGCATATTGATGCTGCTCTAGCTCAGATTCAAGCCGTGAGACTCGTTCTAATATATGCCTGAAGTGAAGACGATTGAGCTCCTTCAAATGCACTTTTAGAAGTTTGAGATGGCGACATAAAATGTACATAGGGGTGCCATATACAGGGGAGAACTAATGGGAAGAGACCAACGACAAGAACTGAACATGTGAAGCCCACATGTTAAAAAATTTAAAACAACATCTGCCCTGCTCAAGAGGACCCAAACGGACTGCTGTAGGAGAATGATATGTAAATGCTCCAGGAGGGCCAAAGTGAACATGAGTGATATGATTCAAAGAAGACCATGAAGGGTTGATCATAACCCGATCAAGCTTGCTCCAAACAAAGCCATTTGTCCAACTAAAATGGCAGCCAGTGAAGTTGATATCATGCAGATCAAGATCAAAACAGCAATCACGAAAGTCAGAGGATTCATATAAAGAAACAGCTGCACCATTGTGTTTATCTGCTAAGGAAAGCATCGAATTAAAGTCTCCAAGAACCATCCAGGGTGAGTTAGAATTCCATCGCCTTAACTCCCCCCCATAGGGATCGTCTAGCAGAGATGGTATTAAAGCCATAGATAAAAGTAAGCATAAAGCTAAACTGAGATATCAGGCTGGTCACAGAGAAGTGAATAACATGTTCAGATGATGCAAGCAGGTCAAGTTTAACCATTGCTGGATTACAAAAAACCACAATTCTAGCAGTACCTGCTACATCCGCATTTGTAAAATACTGCCAGTACTTGAGACGAAGTTTATGCATTGATGCAACTCTAAAGGGAAGCAGTTTAGTTTCAAGCAAACCACACACATCCATCTTATGTTTCTTCATAAGGCTGACAACCTCATGCTGCTTCAGGGGATTGTTGAGTCCTTTGATGTTCCAACTGTATATTATCATGAGAGTGCAGGGGAAGGGGAAACCCTTCCATTACGATCATGATTCTTCTGATTATGGGTTCTGACCCTGCTCCTAGCAGACACATCCAATGAAGGAGCTCTTTCAGAATTTCTAGCTATAGCAATATTACCAGGATTAGCATCTAAAAGGCTATTTCAGGCAGGAGAGGGATTGCGAGCCTCTCCAGCACTAGGATGTGCCACCAACGGTGCAACATTAGGAAGGGAAGAAACCCGAACATCTCCAGCACATGAAGGAACCACCAATGGATCAGGCCTGGGAGGGGAGATAGGCCGAACAGTTCCTGTACATATAGGGGAGGAAAGAGTGATAGGAGTGTTAACATCTAACCCTGTCTCAGAAACAACCACCTCCTTCCCTTTAAGACTGCAACCAGACTTCTTGCTGGATTTACACCTAGGTTTCACCGTAACCCAACCCTCAATAGTAGCATGATCAGCTTCAGAAATAGTAGCCACCCTAAAGGCTACTAGAATGTCGTTATCTTGAGACTGGCCTTGCACCTATGACGGAGGAGGGGTACCTTGGTGAGAGAGTTGGGGACCCAATCGACTAAGAACACTTCTTTTCGCTGCTTGAGCAGCCTGAGCTTGGGGTTGACTAGGAGAGACCGAATTGGTAGCAGCAGAGGCTTTGGGGCAGAGGAGACAAGAATGGCCAAGAACATGGCAAAAGTTACAATACTTAGGCAAGTTCTCGTAAACAACTTTTTGATGCAGAGTAGGACCTTCAGGCAATGAAATCTCCACTGAGTGGCGTAGTTCCTCAAGGAGATCAATTTCCACCAGCACTCGTGCATAAGACATATGGGAAAGGTTTGAGGTAAGCTGGTCACACTGAATAGGCTTCCCAATAACACTGGCTATCTTTGATAAACAAACTGGGGACCAGCAGCACAGAGGAAGGCTTGGAAACTTTACCCAAACCGGCACCCTCGACATCTCTTCACTGGAGAAGTTAAATTTTTTTGTCATAGGCCGTAGAACAAGGGGCCTTCCATACACAAGATAGGGTCCTCCACGAAGAACCGTAAGCTTCTTCTCTATTTTAAATTTGTAAACCAGCCACCCAGAGTCATAGATGGTAAAGGTGGCCTCACATTTCCAAACATTGTAAATAATACTGTTCAAAGCTCTGTAACCGGGGCTTTTTCCAGAAACATAGCCCATAGCACAAAAATTCCAAACTTTAAATTTTGGTTGTATATCCTCAGGGGATATGGCACAAGTTTTGGAAAGGTGGTTAAGAGAAAAGTTGTGAAATTTGGTACAAGAAATAGTAGATCTATTGGAAAAGAAAAGATCCCTCCATTTGCTACCACTAGGAGCAGAGATAGTTTTACCTACAACGGGTGCAGGCTCTCGACTGCCAAAAGATGGAGAGGAAGCCATCGCACTATTCGGCGGTAGCGAGGGGGTAGATATTTGCTCAGCTGGTAGTAAATGAGGAGGGGAAGACAAGTTCTTTGCAGGAAGCATAGCATGGGCTTGAGGGGAGTCATCACACTCTTCATCTGAAAAGTTAAAATCCAGCTGATCCTCATCCAGGATCTCATCATTAGAAGCAGCAGTGCAATCTTCCACCAGAAAGCCATCCAAATGCTTGGAAGTAGAGGTAACCACCAACGCTGGAGCAAGGTGGGGAGCACGAAGACCCACATCACGAGGTGGAGATGGAGGCAAGGGTGGAGGAACTGGACAGGGTGCATAAGGATCGGCATCGGGATCTATGACAGGAACAAGGGCTAGAATCTATGAACCATCACCATCGTGATCATGAACCTTGGGACCAACAATATGAGCAGGCAAAACATTTTGTCTACGAGCTACAGTAGAAGTAGCCTTTCGCTTGTTCTTCGCCATTTGAAAAAAATGGACAGGCAGGAAAAGATGAAAAGAAGGGGGAAACCAAGATAAGGTGAAATCAGTATAAGGGAGCAGAGAAACGGAGAAGAGATGGGTAAATGGATAAAGAAAGCCAAGAAAAAATCAAATAGCAAGAGTCGTTAGCAGAAAAGAGGGAATCCACTCCATGGAGGAGGAGAGCATTTCTCTCTAGATTCTCTCTCTTTCTTCCAGCTCCTCTTCTTATGTTTTTTTAATTTTGCTGAATGTTGAAGCACAATAAAGATCTCTTTCCTTTCACACATCCTCTTTATCTTCATTTCTATACTAGTGGTGAGTCTTACAACCATTTGAAGAAGAAGATTAAATCACTTGAAGTTTCAGCTTATTTCCTCTCTCTTCTTCTTCTTCTTCTTCTCTCTCTCTCTCTCTCTATCTCACAGGTTTGGCTATTTATCGGTGCTAGAAAGGGTTAACGATGTTGATGGTGGTTGTGGTATGGCTGGGTTGTTAGTGAAGAGGCTAATTTTGGTATAAAAAAAGATATAAGGTGTTTGATAGGCTGAAAAATGAAGAAAAAGAGGCTACAAGCATAAAGAGATAAATAATGGCATGAGTCTGGAGGAGAGAGAAGTAAAGGCTAGGTTCATGATGGTTGTGGTTGCTATGGTATTGTTAATGGTGTTGGCTAACATGCATGATGAAGAGGGAGAAAAGAATTGAAACATTATACCTTTTTTTTCAAGGATAAAGATATGATTTTACTATTCCAATCAAAGGTAACTCACACCTTTAATTACAACACTTTTACCATATCGATGAGGGGTTTCTTTTTTTGTTAATGTTGTACGCAACCTTGTATATTAATTATTCATATCTCATCTATGTTTCTTTTGTTTTAGTTTTTCCTATATTTTTTTGGTGTACCCCTTAAATAATGTCACATTCGTCAAATACATGGAGATAAGTAAAAAAACTTTATTAATAACAAATATATTAAAATTGATAAGTAATTCATTGTTTGTGGCCATAAACTCAGTTCACTATTGGACTAACGTCTATGGCCTTGGAAAAAAAATAGTTTGCTTTTGATTTAAGAGTATTTTGGTATTTTCAAACGGTATAATAGTCATAAATTATTTGTTTAAGGGCATTTTAGTATTTTCAATTTTTAAATGAATTGTAAAATAATAAAAGCATCCATGGAAGTAAAAAATTTTTTTTTTTTTGTGTGGGAGTATATAGGTATATATTTTTTTTTAAATTTTAAGTGCATAGTAGAATTACATATATACTCTTGACTCTTGGATCTAGAAAATTTACTTCATTGAGATTAAGGGTATTAGGGTCTTTTAATTTTTTTTTGTTAATTTTTTGTTTGATTGAGGTAAGTAGTGTAATTTAACATTTATATATATATATATATATATATATATTTATTTATTTATTTTGAAAAAATTGTTGACGTGTGGGAGCCACCGCACATTTTAGGCAGTGCATACGGCAGCTACCCGTGGTGAAAAATGTCCTTCTGCCATCTCATTTGATGCCTCATCGTTTTCTCTTTCATAATAAGTGATGAGTGCAAGCCAAAAATGATCGGTTTATTGCTGTTGACTGTTTCTTTTTCTTTCTATGTTTCTCTTTCCCACCGTAAAAAAGCACCATAGTACTCATTTTTATTAATATTTCAAATTCAATCCTTTTAATTTTGATTTTTTTAGTTTTATTTTTTTTTTGTTAAGGTTTTTTCTTTTACCCTTAATTTTTAATTTGTATATATAATATGTTTTGAAAACAGCTACCTATAAAAAATCAAATCTAGTCAACTTCAACTAAACCTATACATAGATTGCTTGATTTGGATAAAAGATGAGAAAGCAACTTAAGAACTTGACAAATCTTTGTGAGAGATTCACAAATTTGGATTCTTTGTTCTTTTGAAATTTTTTATCACACATGAATAATCAATTAACAAGTTCATGAATAATGGTTATGAGTTTTATATTTGGTTATGGTTGATGGTTGATGGTTGATGGTTAATGTGAAAAAGGAAGAGAGACGGATGCTAATTTGCGAGGATAATATGCCAGCCAACAAAGGAGGGCGAGAAAAATGAATTGATCCATGAGTTTAGGGACTCATAAACTACAGGGACCAAAGCATAATTCACTCTATAAATAAACTCCAATGGTGGCCTGAGTTCGGCCGGGCGTGAGGCCTCCCTTACGGACTTCTCTCTCTTCAGCAGTCGTCAACCATTCAGGTTCTCTCTCTATCCATGTATGTTTATTATTATGAAAAAGCAGAGTTTTAAGATTAGAAATAATAGTAATGAACTGTTTAAAGCATTGATTTTTGTATATTGTTTGATTCTTTCAACACAGAAAACAACAATCAAGAATTGTAAATTTCGTTTATTCTTGCCATTATTTATTTCTAGACTGAAACACCCTCTCCTCTCTGTAAAAAAACGAACCAAACCCCAAGAACTATGGAGGCTGCGGCAGTAAACACTAACCGCAAAACCTCAAAACCTCAGTTTGAATCAAGCTTCGACTCTCAGGATATTTCCCCATCAGCTAGACTTCTCTTTGAAATCATAACAAGACCCTCATCTCATGATATTGAATCTGCACTCTCCTCCACTGGAATCCCACCCACTCATGATATTGTGCATGAAGTCCTCAAACTTTGCCACGAAAATGCCACTTCTGCAATCGCATTCTTTCGCTGGGCTGGCCGGACCCACAAGCTGACCTCATACGCCTGGAATTTGATGGTGGACTTACTAGGCAAGAACTGGATGTATGAGCCCATGTGGGATGCAGTTCGTACGATGAAGCAAGAAGATATGTTGTCAATGGCAACTTTTGTTTCTGTTTTTGGAAGCTACTGTATGGCTGGTAAGTTTAATGAGGCTATAAAGAGTTTTTATGTTATGGATAAATATGGTGTTCAGCAAGATGTTGTCGTGGTGAATTCGCTTTTGACCGCCATTTGCCACGAGGAAAATCAGACAGCAAAGGCGTTGGAATTTTTCGACAAAATTAAGCTGAAAATCCCCCCCAATGCGGATACTTTTGCTATTTTGTTGGAAGGATGGGAGAAAGAAGGCGACGTGGCCAAAGCCAAGACTACATTTGGTGAGATGGTGATTAAAGTTGGATGGAGTCCAGAGAATATGTCAGCATATGATTCTTTTTTGACAACACTTGTTCGTGGGTCGCAAGCAGGTGAAGCTGTCAAGTTCCTTCGGGTGATGAAGGGGAAGAATTGCTTGCCAGGTTTGAAATTTTTCTCTAATGCTCTTGATTTGCTTGTTAAGCAGAATGATTCTACCCATGCCATCCCTCTGTGGGATATAATGGTGGGTAGTGGTTTGTTGCCTAATTTGATCATGTATAATGCAATGATTGGCTTGCATTGCAACAACAATGATGTTGACAATGCATTTCGGTTGCTTGATGAGATGGTTTTCAATGGAGCTTTCCCAGATTTTTTGACCTTCAACTTAATTTTCCGATGTTTGATCAAGAACAAGAAAGTTCACCAAGTAGGCAAATTCTTCTACGAGATGATAAAAAACGAAAGCCCTCCAACACATTTTGATTGCTCTGCAGCCATTATGACATTGATTGATGGTGGTGACCCTGAAATGGCAATTGAGATTTGGAACTACATAGTTGAGAACCATGTCTTGCCTCTTGATGGAAGTGCAAATGCACTTCTCATTGGGTTTTGTAATTTAGGAAGGATGTCACAGGTGAGGCGGTTTGCAGAAGATATGCTTGATAGAAGAATAAATATATATGAATCAACTATGAAGAAGTTGAAGGACTCTTTTGATAAAACAGGTAGACACGGAAGAGACAAGTATGATTGTCTCATTAGAAGATGGAAAGCTCCCTAGATGTCATGCTGTATGTTTCCTTTTTTTATTTATCCTTTCTGGTAATGTTAAACATGTGGCAGTCCTTCCCAGAAAGACTTTGACGCAAGCTGATTCTTCTGTTTCTTCTTGCCTTTGCTTTTGCATCTGCTAGTAATATAAGATCCTTCCGTTGCGACAACCTTTTGTTCTGGTATATAAGGTTCATCTATTGTCTTTCGCTCTTTTATATCATCTGCACTTGCCTTTCAAGTTTGTTTTTGACTGTAAATTCCTAAATCACTTCTCATGTTTGATTCCAATGTTTTTAGTTAGCAATTGTTTATGATTTCTGCCTAAGCTAGGATTTCTGATCCAAAGTTATATAAAATGCATGTTTGTTTAATGAATTTTTGGAGTTTTCGAATCATATCAGTTAATTTGGCTTGATGAGTGTGGTATGCAGTGTCTGAGCTTCTTTCTTGGTATGTTATGTTTACATACCTTTCCTTCCTGCGATCCCGTTATTTATTCACTACATTTCTCAGAAGTTATTTTAAGGTAAGACCATTGGGTTTCTTTTGGAAGTTGAAGGGAAAATCAGCTGGGTTTCTTAACACTCAATATGTTTCATCTATATCAAGTTTGGACTGATTGCCTTTGGTTTCCTTCTCCTATGCTAATATTCATTTCTTGTGTCATTACCTTTGTTTTTCTTCACTTGGTCCTAGAGCATCTGTTTCAGATATCAGGTACCACAATAATGGGTTCTCCAATTGAACAGTGAATATTACTGAAAAATCAATTGTGATTTTTGAAAATAGCCGATTCAACATGGGAACAGTGTTGGGACACTCACCCCTAAGCGGCAATGCATAGCATGACCATGAATGTGATTTGAATTGCATGATGGCTGAGTTAGGTCTTGTCTAATCATGTCAATCTATTTTACATGAATGGTAAAGTGTTTTTTTATTTACTTCAAATCGATCTTGTTCATTCAAAATCTCTAACTGGACAGATTGAATGAATCATTAATTACCTTTAGCTTATTTTAGAAAAAATAAACATATTCTAAATTTGATGTACTAGTTAGATTAAATTTTTAAGGGGCCATTGCTTGGAATAATGCCAAGCATCTAAACTTCAACACCTATGCCAGAGGGGATTCACCTCAAGTAGCTCTCTTTGCTGTTCATTCTCATCCTTGTAACCAATGCATTGCACGTCCTGATTTTTTATACCAAATTATTTTGTGGTTCAGCTTATGGTGCCAGGAGTATTTATTGGCTACATAAGTGGCAAAGTATGTAATGCTGTCATTTTCTATTCCCCTCTTTTCTGTTTTTTTGATGTTGATCTTGTGTGATTCATTATCCATTTGCAAATTTGTGATATATATTGAGGTATTTTATTTTCTTGTTATATTTTTAATTTATAGAGTATTTTGTATCCCAAATGTTCTTATAACTTGTTCTTAGTTTGATTTGATTTTGAATGCTTCCCTTTCTTTTCATTTTTGTCTTTTAAATGTATTTCATGATAAATTTGAAAAACAATTCATTAATTTCGAATGTTAGGTGCTTCATAGGTGAATAGTTGACTAAGTATACTTTAATCCTACTCTCTATTAGTGTAATGTACGCATATAGCATAGCTAACTAGAATTTCTATTATGCTATAAGATTATCTTTTCCAAATTACTAACTTTTCTCTTCCGTTTTTGTTTTATTGGGTGAGGGAACTAAAGATGTGGTGGTCATTTTATCAAAATGACAAATTCTGGTGATTTAATGATTGATTTTTTTTTCAATTTCAATCTTCCTAGCTTGCTTAGCTTTGCTATCTTATTGGATGATTCCTAAAACCTCCTCCTGGAAATTGAATTTAGCGAAGATTTCTGCTAACTATGGTTTTCATGCCCAAGCCTTCTCAAGCCCTTCTGGTTCGAGTCTGAAAGCTGTAGGCCTCAGACAACTCAGATAATGTTCTAGAAATAGACAATTTTGATCTTCCTAGCATTGCCTAGTTTGCCTTGACGCCTTTCCCTTTCCAACCTTTCAAGGGCTTTTCTGACTGTTCTCTTTCGAGTTGCCATAGCCTAATACACAAATTTGTAGAGAAATGGTAGATCACCTTTCCCACTAATGGGCAATATTTGGTCTATTAGGTTCAGCTTAATCTAGAACACCCTTTGCAGCTCTCTTTCCTGTTTCTGCATGCCACTCTTTAGGCATCTAAAGGAAATTAACTAAGAAATTTTTGTAGAAAGGTGAGGCGCTTTACCTGGCATCCAAAAAAAATTTGTGATGATGACTTTTAAAAGATGAGCAAGGAGAGGGAGGGGGTGACTCTCGACCATCATTGCTTCTTCTTTGGGAAAAGAAGTTCATGACCTGTAGGCCTTGTACCTTCACGCAGCATTGCTTTGTCAAGCTCTTGCACTTTTTTTGTAAAGCTTTTGTTTGTTTATTCAAGCCGTGTATTGTTAAGGTGCAATTATTGATGGACAACCAGGAATTGGTTTTGGCTTTAGAACTGTCCTTGATTGCTTAAAGCTTGTAGCAGGGATGGTCTCTCTGCTTGGTTTGTTTTTGAAAATGCGTTTTTTTTTTTTTTTTTCCCTTTCATCTGATATTTGGGTGTGCCTGCATGAGCATTGTGTGCATGCTGTGGGGGCTGTGCTTCTGCATTCCAATTTCGGTGTTACTGTCTTTTGTGCTCATGTGCATTACATCAAAATACATGAAAAATTTAATGTTGCAGCATTCATGTGTTTCAAAACTAAACTTTGCGTGCTAGCTGCAATGAAAACTAGGCAACTTTTGGTCATTTCCACAGTTTTTTCTTTAATGGCGTTTGTTTATGCAAGGATCTGTGCAGTGGTTGCAACAATAGATTATTTTCTCCTTTTGTGAATAGATATCATGTAAATGCAATAAATTGGTGAAATGTTGGAGGAATTTATCTTTTCTAGAAGATTTGAAATGAGGTGAGGCGAGGCGAGGGGTGTGTGTGAATTGAAATTCAATTAGCTAACACATGGGCCGATGTAACATTCAGGGATGGTTTATCAATTTGATAATTTAGAGAGCATGTTGTACTGGATTCATTTAGCATCTGAATCGCTCCTGGAATCGAAACTTTGAATAGTTTTATTTGAAAAGTTTATGAGGTTATTGGGGGTGGTAAAAGTTGTTTTTTAAAGTGTTTTTTTTTTTTTGAAAATATATTAAAATATATTTTTTTATTTTTTAAATTTTATTTTTAATATCAACATATTAAAACAATTCAAAAACACAAGCAATATTAATTTTAAAAAATAAATTTTAAATTTTGATGAAAAACAATTTCAATTTCAAATGGGATTTTTGTCACAAGAATTATTTATGAAAAGTTCTTACCATGTCTTTCTACGAAGAAGAATAAAAATTATCGTCACTTGTCAAAATCTTTTGTTTCTAACCATAAAGCCCCTATTAAGATTCAAGATTCGGCATAATAAAGTATGGTTTATCAATCATCTAGTTATGTATTAAGATACAAGTTTTCTTTTAAAAAAAAATCAGATTATATATATGCTTACATAAAAATTAATACATGTTGATTGATTAATAATAATAGTTATTTATATAAAATCTTTTTGCAATTTATTACTTTCTCTCTTTTATTGCAATTTGCAACTTTTATTTATTGTTTTTCCTTGTAGTTTTCCTTACCATTCTTGCTTTTTCTTTATTGTTTTTCATAGTTTATAGTTTTTGGAGTAAACCTTTTCTTTTTTTAACTTGCAAGACTATTATCTGCCTTTGCTAGGCGTTAAGTTTCTAAGTATTGTTTCTCTTCATTGAAACGAAGAGACGAAAAACATGTAACATGTTAATCAAATAATCAACAATCAATTAATAAATTGATTATTTGAGAAATCAATAGATTGACATGTCAATGGGTGGTTTGTTGTCATAATAACAAATTAGTTATGATCCTAAAACTCAAATAGAAAAAAACATGGTTATAATGACTATTGATTAGTTGGTTCATACAATTGATAAATGTCATCCTTTTAGCAACGAGAAGTTAGAAAATAACCTATAAAATGCTTTTGATGGATATGTTGGTCAATGGAGTAGCCTCTATTAGAAATGACATTGGATGGCTCTTCATCGTCTAATTCTCCACATCAACAAAGAACTATACCTAGATAGAATCACAATGTTCTTATATAGTTTAAAATGCTTTAACCTTTGTTAAGAATGCTACCTCAACTAACTTTTGATGGATATGTTGGTGCTTATATGCCTTCAATATAGCCTTACACCTTTTCTTTTTAGGGAACTAGTGACACAATTATCCTGCCAAGCTAGTTTGGCTAAATTGTAATAAGTAGTGATTTTTCTTGAAGGAACATCATTTTAAAATTTGAATTTATTTAATACAAATTTAAGGGCTACCTAACTTGAGATAAAAAATATACCTAACATGATTTATTATAATAATATTATGATAGTTAATAAGACTATACAGGCTATGGTAGAACAACTTATTCAAATCCAAAATGAACTGAAGTAGAGTTGCACTTTGTTTATTTAGACACTCAAGGAAAAGTTCTAGGATATACCACAATAATGAGCACTCTAAAAGGAGTGTTTAGAAATTATAAACCTCATTTTAGATATCACGTGCTTACATTTCAAGTACCATAACAAGCTCAACCAAATCTGGGTATAATTGTTCCTAAGATACCATTTATCCCACAAGTATACAAGTAGCCTTGAATCAATTACATGACACAAAAAACTTATCTACAACCACAATAACCTATAGCTAGGTAGTTGAGCGCCTTATAAGCTCATATTGAGGATCAAAACCAAGGAAAATAATTGATAGGGTTGAGTTAGCCCAACATTAAAAGGAGATTGGTTTTAGAAGTTAGGTGTATAACTAGGATTTTATATAGTCATCCATATTTGAGTGTATTAAAAGGTTGCATCTAATTCTCACAGGGATCAAGATAATTTATGACTCTAAACAATTTTCAAAAGAGAACAACTAGTCAACATGGGAACATATCAACAAGTTTATTAATTAATGTGGTGATAGTTATGCTAATTCTTTTATGAAATTTAGGTTATTTGGTTAATCATTGTCCATAAATGCATTTTATTGGTTCTTTATACTACCATCTAAATCTATTAGTAGCTAATAAAAGATGAAGATATTTTTTCATGAACATTTCAATATAATTGAACCAAATGTAACATTGATTGACTTGATCATAAAAGTACAAGATCATGGAGAGTTTATAAAAAAAGTTATACCTTTGATTTTAGAACTCTGAAAACCAAGTTCACTAGCCATTACATAGTAAAGTGCATTAAGTTAATTTTAGAAGGGAAGTTATGAAATGCCATAAAATAGTTTACAGGAACCAAATATTCAAATTTTATACCTTTATAAATGATGATACTCGATATGAATAGATGATGGCAAAATAAACAAAAAAAAAATCATTTAGAGAAATATACCTAATTGGCTACTTAAACGAAGTAATAATGGTACATTCAATAGTGAATGTAGATTGTAATAAGGAGATTAAAGAAGTTCAATTACTAATATATATTATAGGGCTAAAAAAGAAATAGTCATTTAAGATTGTTGCATTACAAAAACTAGAAGAGACTAACAAGCCTATTGGTGAAGAAGTAAAAATGACTAAAACAACCATTAAAATTACAAAAAAAAAAACTCATCAACATCAAGAGAATATAAAAAATATTCTATAAATTGATGTAAGGAGGATAAATCAAACTAATGGAGAATCACACAATCTTTACTATTGAATAAATAAAAAGGAAGATATAGTGCAACTAGCATGACTCCTAGAGATATGATATAGTAGTTATGTTGTTTTCAAGAGTGAGATTGAGAATTTATTAGAATGTGGTTGAATTTTATTTTTGGAAAAGAAAATGAAGATAAATAACAACTAATTCCTTAAGGTGAAAACAAAAATGACTACTTCTAAACCACAAAGACTTCTTGGCATTAGAGAAATGCAGTAAACTAGGTTTGACTAATCACGAAAGAGGCTATATATATATATCATGGTAAGGCCAAATAATTGACACTAAAAAAATCATAACTCTCTTTCAAGGTATAAAGGTCCCCCACTTATCATACAATTCTCCCTAAAAGGGGAACACTTAGGGGGGGGGATAGAAATCATTCACTCAACCTAAATCAACAACTAAATAAATCACAATTTAGGGTTTTGGATCTGGTTCTTAAGTTTGGTGTTTCAAATATGGTGAGATGAGACATCGTATTTCTAGGTATTATGAAATAAATAGTCATTTGAGTAAAAATCTGTTGGTAGAAGAACCTGATGAGAAGACTAGTGATAATGATTCAGATGGTAGAGATGAGGTTTTGCAATGTGATTATGATATCCTTTTCATTTAAAAAAGCTTTCTTGCATATAAAGGTGATTCAGGTGAGGATTGAGTATGCATTAGTCTTTTTATTAAACTTGCACCATCAAAGATAAAGTATATAATCCAATCATCAACGATAGTTGTGAGAAATTGGTGTAAAGTTGTAACTCAAGCTAGAAAACACCTCAAGCCCTACAAATTTAATTGACCAAATTGAGATAATAAGATGATTATAGAAAAATGCTGTTTTGTTTTGATTTCTATAGGTAAGAGATATCCGTATTTGGTATGATGTGATGTTCATGGATGCATGCCATTTATTTTTACATAAACCATGGAAATATGACATAAATGCCATACATGATGGATGTGTAACACACATTCTCAATATAAAAAAGAAGTGTATAGTGTTGACACCCTGAAAAAAGAGCAATTATTGATGATAAAACAAACAAGAGAAAAAATATATTATTTTTATTCTAATTTATAAAGAAGAAAGAGAAAGAAAAGAATAATGAGAGTATGGAAAATCAAAATGATATAAAAAAGGATACGATATGAAAAATGCCATTAAAGGCTAGTATTAGTTCTATAAAGATTGTTAGTGTTTCGGAAATTGATTCTTGGTATACTTTATACGAGTTAAAACACTATAAAGTGCTAGCACATTTGAGGTCAATGAAGTGCAGGGGAACTTACAACACTTTTAGTGGTCAACAACAACAATATAGGTAGATAGATGGCTAGATCTTAAGAAAAAGTTATTTTCAACTTGGGGATATAATTGGTTCTGATTAGTCAATTGTGAATATTCCATAACTAGGCCATATGGGTAGCCTTGCAGGGATAATTACTAAAAAATAGATTGTATCAGTCCAAGCCCAAAAAGAGATGGAACGATAGATGGAATAGGGCTAAGTCTGAAAAGAGGTTTGGATTGCGTAGAGTGATATACCTAATAAAAAAGCCCATAACTTTTTATCCAACATTTAGATTACTTAAATTTATTCAATTGATTTTAAGGGCCTAGTTTTATAGAGGATAAACTAGTTATAACTAGCTAAGCTCCGAAAAACCTCTAAATTAGACCTAAAAGGTGATTTCGGGCTAATTTTGTTATTTTCCCTCCTTATCTTTAGATTTCCTATTGCATTTCCTTTTATTCTAGGATTTCCTAGTTTATTTAGATTGTTTTTAAATTTATTTAAGAAGTTGTAAACCTTTTAAAGAGACAAACTATTACAAAGAAGAGAATTTAGTGATAAAATTTTGGAATAAAGGTTTTGTGTTGACATATTTTTTGATAGATTTTTTTGTTCTTATGCTCGTTGTCTTTCTCATGTTGTTTTTGTCTATCTGAAAACTTGTAAAAATAATGGTTACATATGTGATCGATCATGTAAAAGAGAAAACATAACAACTATTAGAGGCTTCATTCATTAAGCTAAGCCGGTATGTTGAGTGGATTTTTAACATTATATTATATTATTATTATCATCAAAGAATGACATATTAAAAGTTTATATAGATTTCAAAAACCTTAACCTTGAAACTTCAAAGGATAAATATCCAATATCAATGGTTGATGTGTTAATTGATTAATTGACTAGCAATAAACTCCTTAATTTTATAAATAGCTATTTATACTATAATAAGATCTCCATTATAGAAGATGTTGTCTTAAAAACTACTTTTAGATATCCTCGCACATTAAAAATGCATAAGTTGGCAGTGATGCTATTTGACCTAAAAATGTTTGTAATGCATATTATAGAGTAATGAATTTGATCTTTTATAACATGACTAACCATAATACTATGGTTTATTATCATCATGTTATGGTGAAGTTAAAACCTAAATATACCTACATAAACAGTCCATATTTTTCCTTTGAATGAATAAGAATGCATAATCTCAAAATAAATCCATTGAATTATACTTTCATTATCCAATAAGGGAATTGTTTTGGATTTGTAGTGCATCTGTAAATAAAAACAAAGTAAGGGCCATCATGGAATTACATCTTCCATAAATAAAAATGTAATTATAAAGCCTTATTGGTAACATCAATTTTTAAGGAGGTTTATATCAAACACTACAAGAAAGACTAAGACATTTAATGAACTTTTAAACACTACATGAAAGATCAAGCCATTTACCGAACTCTTGAAAGGAAAATCATTAAAGCATAAATAAGTTTTAACAGAATTAAATGCATCAAACTACCTTTTAAAAAATAAAAACTTATCTAGCTAAACCTCTAGGATTATACCTATCAAGACCTTGAAAGACTTTAAGGTTATATATTTCGATTATATAAGGGTTGGCTAGTTGCTTAATTTTTTTTTAATATAAGAATAAAGTTGAACATGAACAAGTGACGTATTATTTTAGTTGGTCCTTATAAAGGTAGAAGAACAATATACTTCAATAAAAAGCTCCATATATCTTTATATTTTTCCTGTATAAAGTTATGCTGGTACATACTACTGGTTGATGTATATGTAATCTATAACATATATTTCATAAAATATATGTTGTCCAAATCTTTTTTAAGAGGTCAAATTGACAAATAAATATTATCTTTATCTAAATTGATTTACATTATATGTTATAAAAAGCAGTTAAATGATAAGTTTTGGTTGATTTCTTAGCTGATCATATTTGCTTTGATATAACCATGAGCTCGGATAAGATATGAACATTGTTATAACAAAACTTGTTTTATAATAATTATGGTTTGGTGAATCTAAAACCATGAATAAAGTTGGTATAAAGGTGATAATAAATTATCCAGTATGTCATAGATTGAGCTTATAATTTTGACTTGATTTTCTCTATACAAATAATTAAGCTGAATATGAGGCCTTCACAACAAGTCTAGAAATACTTCTAGAGTTAGGATCGTAGTCAACTAAATTTATAGGAGATTAATTACCTGTTATAAACCTGATTACTAATGAATATAAATGTGAATATCATACTCTAACTCCATACCATGAGATGGTCAAAAACCTTATCGATAGATTTTCTATTTTTTTAGTGGAAAAAATATACAAAAGCTAATAACTTGGCTGAACATGGATCAAGATATAAAATGATTATTTATCATTGTGACATTATCCTTATATAGGTTATTGTCAACCATATATGGTATACACTAGGGATGCAATGATGAGCAAAGAAATAGACTTTATAGTAAAAAAAAAAAAACATAAAACAATAAAGATAAAATTATTGCTGGAAATTTCTATCAAGTACATGTAGTGGGTCTTAATAAATCAACTATTCTAGAACTATAAAATGATTGGAGACAAGAAATCAAAGTCTATTTCCAATACCCTTCATAGAAAGTTTTAAGATATTTTATAATGAAAACAACCAATTATATCCTCCTAAAAGATGTATTAAATAGTAGAGATAAAACTAGAGTTTTGCTAATATATATAGGGCCGAAGCAAGCATTATTGGTCATGACTGAGGTTTTTAAAGGACTTTACAGATCTTATTAATTTAGAATTAAGATAAGATGGTTGATCATGAACCATGAATTTTATTGGCCAAGTATAACCAAGGATTAAATTATTTATGCAAAAAGATGTTAAACATGCAAATAGTTTCTCTCAATTAAAAAGGTGTCATTTTTCAAATTTAATGCACTAGTCAAACCACGACCCTTCAAAGGCTAGGTAATGAGCATTATTGGCAAAATACATCTGCCATTTATAAGGAAACATAACTTCATTTTGGTTGTTATTTATTACTTTGTAAAATGGGTTGAAACTATTTCTTATCAATTGATTAATTATGAAACTATGATTAAATTCATTAAAAAATAGATCATGTAAAGGTTTAGATTCTCATAAACATTCATGACTAACCAAGGGATAATATTCACTAGAGAGGATGTGAAAAAATTTGCACATGAGAAAGAATTTAAAATAACTCATTATACTTAATATGCCTAGATCAATGAACAAATGGAAATAACAAATAAAACATTAATCCTTACATTAAAAAAATTAGTACGAAACAATTTTAAAACTTGACAAGATTCATTGTCAGAAGTACTAAGGGCATTCCAAACTGTATATATTAAAAAAGCTTTAAAAACTTCACCATTTATTCTAATTTATGACCATAGTGTTATATTGCACAAGGATAATATAGTAAATTACTTGGAAGGGCTCCATAATGTAACATAGACAATATAGATTGTCATACTCTATTTTCAACCCATTTATGTTTCAAAATTCCAAAAAAAAAAACCTTTAAAGAAATTAGAAATGAGAAAAATCTAAAAGTATTTTTTAAGGTTAACTAGACAAAGACTTTTTAAGTGTTAATTAGACAAAATGAACTTTATGAAGGTGTAATTGCATTGAAATCAATTGCAATTGAAGAAATTAAAAATTCTAGGACCAAAATTATCAACTAGGCATAATTTTAAAAAGTATAATTAATTCAATTAAGGGCTATCAATACACATTTTCCACAAATCATCATTCTTTGGAACAAGAAGAGCGAGCACAACACATAGACTCTTACTTTCCCTTACCAATTATTTTGAAATCAACTCATCAACTAGCATTTGCAACTCTACATGTTCGGTAGAACTCATTCTATAGGATGCCTTGATTAGAAGTATAACACTCAGAATGAAATTAATGCAATACTAAATATCTCTCATTAGAGGAAGTTCATATGGTATATGTTTATTAATCACATCAAAGAACTTATCAAGCAAAGGTTATACTTCAAGGGGAAAATAATTTATTTCAACATTCTCCTAAAAAACAATAGGAGAAAAGGCCAAATCAACATCATCAATGAGTTTTTCCATTTCAAAACAAGTAACTAGAAGTGTTTTCGCCCCTTTAAAAGGTTTGGACCTGGTTCAGAAGGACCTAATATAATCTCCAAACCAATTTTTTATAAAAGAATAAGTATTTTTAAAGCTATCATGTTGAACTTTCCTAGTATATTTCTATAGATGACCAAATGACAAATGACATGTATTCATAGGTATTATATCACACCAAACTTAATAAAACTTTTTTTCCAATGGAAAATGATAGAAGACACATATTTGTTACCTTTCATTCATGCTTATTTTCCATCCATCTCATTTTATAAGGTTAAGGGTGTGATTCCATCTTGAGTTGCAACTTGTTCACCATATCAGTAGATACAATATTAGTGTAAGCACCACTATCAATGATCACATCATAAACTTTTCTATTTGCATTGTAATGGGTGTAAAAAATACTGCAAAGAACCTAATCTTCACTCTTGTCATGAACAACATCCAAGCTTCTTTGAATTATAAGAAACCCACCTTAATCAACATAAGTCAATTCATCTTCTTGATCTGATTCATTCAGCAAGTCATCTTCGTTGGCTATCTCTTTCTCTATAATAACAACAATTTTGTGATTTAGACAATCAAAAGCAATATGTCCATAATTTTGACACTTGGAACACTTCTTTGAATTAGACTTGAGGAACCATATGCTTTAGGACTAACCCTAACTCTTTTCTTCTCTAGAGCCTTAAAAATAGAAAACTTTGATGTTGTAGTACTCTTTGAGAATGAATTACTCCCCTAATTGAAAGAGCTCTCCTTAAATGTTGATTTCCAACTAGTCTTTTTAATCTTTTTCTACTGCTTCTCCATATTCAAAACAAGTTTTCTAACATTATTGAATGTCCAACAAGGTTGCTGTAATATCCTAATTTTTCAAAGCCAAAATTGATGACAATTTTTTTTATAAGCCATTACGTTCTCAATGCTCCTCATAATAGTATTCTGGAAATTAGTAGACAGGCTCCATTCATTAGTATTGTACAATACCTATATGATTGTGTAAATCAACATCTCCTTGAAAGTGCTCAATACACATACCCACAACATCATATTTACATATTCATAAGTTTACATTATATTGTATTTACATATTCATAAGTTTGCATTATATCTCATAAGTTTGCATTATATCATAGTTACATATTGCTACCATTACGAGTTTATACAAAAAGTGTCGACGGTAATTACACACTTAATACATTCGTTCATACAAAATACATAATAACTTAAACATGAAAATACATAGTTCTTTTCAAAATATATGGACTCGAGGAATAAGATTTCCTATACACCTTGTTGTGTGACGTCCCTGCAACAATACAAAATAAATACAAGAATTATAACCAATTAGAAACATGAAAAAAGATAATTAAAATAACATTATCATTACTTTCCGTTTATAACCTAAATGTATATGATCCTTTCATTACTTCTTCCATATATAATATATCCCTTATTATTTCATCAACTACCAAAACTAATTATAATATTTGAACCTGGTCATCCATCTTGGATTCCATCACTTTAGGATGTCGTTAACCGAAGCTAATCATAATGCTCATCCTGGTCATCCTTCTAAGACACCATTAGCCGAAACTAATCATCAAACACAGCCCGACCATCCTTCTAGGACGTCATTAGCCGAAGCTAATTATAATGCTCATCCTAGTCATCATTTTAGGATGCCATTAGCCAAAGCTAATCATAATGCTCATCCTGACCATTCTTCTAGGACGCTATTAGCCGAAGCTAATTATCAAAAACAACCCGACCATCCTTCTAGGATGCCATTAGCCAAAGCTAATCATAATGCTCATCCCAACCATCCTTCTAGGATGCCATTAGCCGAATCTAATCATAATGCTCATCCTAACCATCCTTTTAGGACGCCATTAGTCAAAGCTAATAATCAAACACAGTTTGGCTATCCTTCTAGGATGCCATTAACCGAAGCTAATCATAATACTCATTTAAATATTCAATGAATAGTTTAGTATTCATTACAACACAATAATAGATCTTTCATAATGAATTCACTTCAAAGAATTAACATTATGCTAGAAAAGGGTGGAAATCACCTACATGTTCCTCTCGTAGGATGTCGTCGTCCAATCAAAGGTTGAATCCTGATCATACCATTTGACATATCAAATGATCATAATTCGCATATTCGCATCTAGCAATCACATAAACCATTACCATACATATCCTAAGAAAACACGTTCGCATTCAAGTGTTCTACATATCATAAAATCGTACAATAAAAATCATTATATCAAGACATTTCTCTTTATTTTAAACGTGGGTCACTCACGGATGTCCTAGTGTTTAATTCCTAAGTCTTGTAGTGAATTAGATTAGATTGATCATGAAATCGTCATAATAATTAAAACATTTATGAGATGGAGTTTGTCAACAAAACTAGGTCGCTGCTATCATAGAAAGTCATCAGCAAAAACTGGGTCGCTGGTGACACATAAATCATCTATGAAAACTGGGTCACTAGTGACATAAAAATCATCAGCGAAAGCTTGGTCGTTGGTAACACAGAATCATCAGTGACAACTGGTTTACGGCTGACACATGGAACTTAGAATTCGTCAGCGATAATTGGGTCGCTAGTGACATAGAATCAACGAAACTGGTTTACGGCTGACATAAGGAACTCAAAATTCATCAGTGATAATTGAGTCACTGGTAACACAGAATCATTAGTGAAACTAGTTTATGGCTGACGCATAGAACTCATAATTCATCAGTGACAACTGGGTCACTAGTAACACAGAATCATCAGTGAAATTGGTTCACGACTGACACATGGAACTCAGAATTCATCAGCGATAACTGGGTCGCTGGTAACACAGAATCGTTAGCGAAGCTGTAATCTACTGTTGACTCAGAAATTGTCAATGAAAATTGAGTCACTGCCGACCTAGAATTCATCAACGTAACCAAATTCCACAGATGACATATAGAATCATCAGCGAATACAATCTACTGATGACTTAGAAATTGCCAAAGAAAACTGAGTCGTTGTCAATCTAGAATTCATCAACGCAACCAAATTCTATAGTTGATGCATGTAATTGTCAACAAATACAATCTATTGTTGATTCAGAAATCATTAACGAGAACTGAGTCGTTGTCGACCTAGAATTTATCAACGCAACCAAATTCCACAGTTAACGCATGAAATCATCATGGAATACAATCTACCGTTGACTCTGAAATTATCAACGAGAACTGAGTTGCTGCTGACCCATAATTCATCAACGAATCTATATTGTTGTCGATTCAAAAATGGATAACGACAATTGAGTCATTTCTGGTTTAACTCTTTTCCTCAGCTAAGCATAAGGTTTACACTAGGCTTTCCTCCTTTATAACACACCCCAAACAAATTTGAACACAAACCGAAACCAACCACATTCAAATGTATCACAAGGCTATAAAACAATACCATCATTTCAAGGTCGAAACCTAATGTTGCCATAATCTTGCATTCTATGTTTTTAATTTCGTCATGCCAAATCATTAACACAATTTAATATTCAATCCACATCATACAAGTGTTCCATTTCAAACCTATGTCTTGTTTCTCTAATGGTGCTCATCATACAAGGCTCCCTCCATGTTTCACCTTTTTGCCAAACATGGGAGCCCATTCCTTTCAAGTTTTCACATGTATTTTATCATTTATCACACAATTATGTTCCCAACAAGAAGTCATACTCATACATTCAATCACTTGATTCATAATTATATAAGTTCATCCATCACTTGAACAAAAATTAGGGCATTAACATGCTATGATTTCCATTTCAGCTCTAGCATGCTTCTAAGGGCCTAACAACATAACAATTCTGCATATACAATCATTTCATCTCATTTTCACATAGTTTCTTCAATCATATATGTAAAAATCAAGACATTAACATACACATGAATTCTGTTTTGGCTCAAGCATGTGCTAAGACTCTAACAAGATCACAATTCAAGCATTTCATCACATCAATTTGCAATTTATCCAACCCCCTCCCAATCTAGCCGACCCTCCCTCTAGGTTTGTTTATTCAAAATCATTTATTTCTTTTGTTAAAGGTTTTGGATTTATGTCCCCCATTCAGCCCCATACTCATTAATCTTTCTATCTAGTCCTCTTTAGTTATTGGTGCATGAACCCTAAGCCATTCCCTTGAGGTTTCCTTCTCTCTTTTGTCCCAAAGACTCAAGGAAACAAATAAGAAGGTGATGTTTTTCTTACCTTATGATTTTAAGTAGTTTTAGGAAAGGTTTTAGTAGTTCCTTCTTCCTCTTTACTTTCTGTTTGTTCCAGCCAACCTTTTAGGCTCCTTATTCTTCAATGTTTTTAGTTTTCTCTTCTTGTGCTAATTCACCTCTCACTCAACACTCAAGGAAGTTGACATGCAAGCTGGTTAGGTTCATTTTACTTCTTGGGAAGGAGTGTGTGTTGTAGCAATGACTGCTGCCGTTTCTAGAGGAGAGGAATAATCATCTGTTTTTCTCCCCCTTACATTTATATCACTTATAAATATAATGGGGTGTTTGGGGGGGGTGGTTTACCTTGTTCTTATTCCTCTTTTGGTTAATCTAGAACTAGTTTCCCCTTTCTCAAATCCGTCCTAGAGTAGGCCGATTTGTTCTCCTGAATTCTTGCATAGCATAGGCCGATTTTTTACCTAATTTTTTGTTGGGTTTTACAGTTGCAACCGAACCACATTAAGAATTTCTTCTCTTAACCCACCCAAATATCAAGCTATTGTTTACTTTACAGGCTTAACAATATCACATTTAAGCATGAGCAATTCAAATTCCATCATATGCTCTTCTACAGTTATTCTAGATTGCCTCAAATTATGAAACTTGAAAAAATTCTCTTACTGATAATGTTCAAACAAGAATCTTCTCTCAAGCTCCCTTTTTATCTTATCACAAGACTTGATCTTGTTTATGCTCTCATGAGCCCTTTGCTTTTTAAGATTCTCACACCATAAGAAAGCATATTTTTTGAGTTTAAGAGGCACTAACTTCACTTTTCTATCATTAGGATACTCTTTGAAAAAAAAAAAATCTTCTTAACAGTTTAAAGCCAATCAATGAAATCATCAAGTTGTATTTTCCCCTCGAATTCAAGAGTACCAACTCTCATGTCAAAATCTTGATAAGGTCATATGTTCCTTTTCCTTTGATGTTGAGAAGAAGAACTGTCACTAGCATCATGGTGTGGTCTACGATGGAAAGGATTAACATCCTCTTTATTATTGCTAGTGGAGCCAATTTCAATGTTATTCTCATCATCATTGTCATCATCTCAATTCGCATATTATTCAATACACTCATGGAGTTATTGGATTTGCCTTCTCATTTCATCCCTCTCGAGTTCTTGCACACAACACCCACAAACAGACATGGTCATAAATCTAAAACTTTAATACCAACTTGATATCGTGAAGGTATGGAAATTACAAAGTTATAGTTCACTCACACAAATAATAATTCTCGCTAGCCACTCTAAGGTATAAAACCAAAAAGATACAAAAATGGATAATAAACTCATCACCTTCAATATACAAATAAAATAACCACTTTAGAGATACATAATTAAGGAATAAGTCCACCACTTATAAAAAAGATACAGAACTTGATATTATGCCGAAAGGCCATGCCAAAATACTCTCAATTCAGATTTTGCTAAAAGATTTCAATACATGATCTAATTTTACATTATATACTTGGAACAACCCTCAAAGTCTAGGGAAACACCAAAGATGGCATAATTAAAACCCAAATAAATCACTTTGATAGAAAACTAGACAAATTATTATTATTTTATGTTTTTTACTCATTAGAAATATAAATAGACACTTAAAAAGCTTAAAAATTAAAAAAAAAATAACATTCTATAGAAAACTCCAAAGCATGCATGATTGGACAATATTAAAAAATCATAATCTAAACTTGAAAGCCATATAGGATAAGATTATTTTTCCATGCAATAAGAAGATAAAAATTCAAGCTCAAAGTTAGCTCATGGTTTGACCATAAAAACAACAAGAACCTCACTCATTTGCATTACCAACCCAAACTTAAGTAGCCCAACATCAAAAGAACCATTATAGTACACTCCTATGTCAAATTAGGCTTTGGTTTAGCTCATATTGACACGATCAAATAGTTGATGTCATATCCCAAGTGCAGGAGTGTCAACGTAATAAATAACCAGGCAAGACCGGGGTCGAACCACAGGGAGGTCAACTATATAAATTACAAATAAATGAAAAGATTTGAAGAGAATAATAACAGAAAAGGAGTTAAAGAGAGTTTTGGGATGTGATATTGGTGTCAGGATTAAACAATGATAAAACAGATGTCAAGGTTAGAGGATTCACTAATGATATTTCAAATAAATATTATATAAACTCTTTTTATTACTCAACTGGAAACCACACACAAAGGAGGTTCCAATCAGATGATTTATCGTTATTAGCTCATTATAAATTATTAACATGATCATATTAATCATCTTATCTAAGTAACACCATACTTATAAATATCATCAGGCATTCATGTTGCTAGCTTATGTTAACAACAAATCAAGTTCCTATCATAATAATGATGTCGGCCGAAGACTATGTTGGCTGCTAGTTATTGATATTGTTGGCTGGCCAAAACATCATTGTTAACATTAGAATTAGAGCCCATTGTACTAATGAAAGTGGACAATTGTGGACAATTGTCTCAGCTTTCCAACCAAAAAAACCAGAGCTCATTTGGACTTCTAGAACTCAAGATATGAGCTGAAAACCGAATAGTGCCTGAGCTGCAGGATAGATTCTGACTTCTCCGTTGTTGCTAAGAGTTGAACTTGAAAATGGCAGAATTGAGTCTTGGACTCCCATGAAAGTTTTAGTTCTATGTCTTAGCTTTCCATACATATAAAGCAAACCTAAATCCAAGGTCTATAGCTCTAGTTATGATTCAATAACCGAATAGTGTTCCAGTTTGAATTGAACCAGCATCTCTTCTCTAAGCTTAGTCCTCTTTTTATCTCTTTACTTTCAATAGTTAATCATATCAATCAATCCTTTGAATTGTGAGATATACCTGCATTAAAAATAAACATTTACCATAAATTGAAGATATCTTACATTATCAGACTTGTTATTATAAAACATGCTTTAGTTAGGGAATTTAATGATACTTTAGTGCAATATGATGATATAAAGCCTTAATGAGAATGCACTTTTAAGTACTAATCACATATTAAAAGGCATATTAGGCCAACATCATATATTTCAAAAAATAACAAGTCCATTTTTTTTTCAAAACTTTTATACACAAAATGATTTGGTAATTCGCTTCAAGTGTATAAAGAAAATGGACTTTCTATAGGTCATTGCCTTGGACATCATAAAAGAGTAACATTTCTTAGTTTTAAAAAGAGGGGTCAAAGCCCAAAATAATAATAAAAAAAGATCTTGTTATTCAGTTTTAGAGTTTAAGGCATAAACTCTTTATGGGCCATGTCCTTAAACCTGAAAAAAAAAAAGGTTACACCCTTCCTTTCATTTTTAAAGAAAAGAACATCTAAATTCAATATTCACCAAAAGAAGAGTATCGATCTTTTAAAAACAAGATTCAATCAATAGAATAAAAAGATCTACTTATGTGAACGAGGGGCCACAAAAATAAAAGTTAAATTAAAATGTGAATGTTAAACTAGCACACCTAAATGGCAAATGAACTTCCAAAAGAGGTTATTATCAAAATCAAAGTCCAAAAGGTATATCATGTCATTAGATCATACTCCGAGTAGACAAACCTCTAATGGCCACTACTTGGATAAGACACAGACATATAGCCTTCATTCAAACAATGTGAGTGAAACTTTGGTGTTATATGATAGATGAACCTTATGAAGATATTATCCATAAACCCTTTCTAGGATTTGGGTTGGGTTCAATGAGCCCAACATAATCTCTTTGGTCATTCAATGACATGACTTGATAAACAATTAGTCATAGGTTAGGATCTGAAGTAAAAAAACTTTACACTTGTTAATTCACCAAGTATTATCAAAAGATAATAATTAAGAATGGTAAAAATGAACCAAAACATAGAATGGCTAAGCTTAAACCTTTAAACAAGAGTTTTACTCACAACAGTAAACTCATAATCACCTTATAGATACACCACCAGTAGATTAAGCATAATAAACTAATTGGAATATATAAAAATTTTACAATGCAGCTTATCTTAGGTAAGATGTTTTAGGGTGATGATATCTTTCATTTAGTATAATCAATTCCTTACCTTAGAACTCTATAGACTAGTTAGGGTTTTCTAGTAACTATAATACTAGGTGATAACTCTCTCTTTTCCTTTTTTGCATATCGAAGGATGCCTTTTGGATTATGTAATGCACCAGCCACGTTTCAAAGATGCATGCTCAGTATATTTAGTGATATGGTTGAATGTTTTCTTGAAATTTTTATGGATGATTTTTCTGTTTTTGGCGATTCATTTGATGATTGTTT